>OFGG01000511.1_pt1 | contig 32782 bp, 26 predicted proteins | sample 1521701 | NCBI WGS metagenome assembly OFGG01 (sample SAMEA3504081, study PRJEB24116) | mouse gut metagenome | biome: mouse gut; feature: mouse-associated habitat; material: faeces | place: Denmark | collected 2011
CAGCCTCGTGACCGTTGGCAGCCGGAGCTATTACGTCTACCGGTATGAAGGAAGCCTCAACGGCATCGATGATGCAGTGGTACTAATCAGCTACCCAAAGGATGCATTCCATGTCCCCAAAGCCCTGCGGGCTTTTATTAGTACGGATGTTTCTTTAGACACCCGGGAGATACTGGACAGATATGTGGAACGGTGGCCGATAGAGGTATTCTTCCGTCAGTCCAAAGACAAACTGGCACTTGACAGGTACCAGGTTCGTTCCTCGAAGGGAATCCGCAGATATTGGCTGTTGATGTCGCTGGCCCATCTGCTTGCCTGTACTGGCTGCGATGAAACCATGTCCTTCGAAGATGGCTATGCTTATATTTATAGCCATATCCAGGAAGAGAGGATCCGTTTCATCTATCAGTGTGGGGCAAGGCACATTGGCTTTGAACAGGTGATAGCTTTAGTGGCATAGGCTTATTGTGCAATTTTTTAAATTTGCTCATTTATAGCTTTGTATGAAATTTCTATTTTGCTCATTTATAGTTGTATAATCACGTTCCCATATAGAGATTTGTAATGAAAAGTTTATACATAAATCTTTTATCAGAAACCTTCCAAGAAACCATTGACAACCACCCCCAAATATACTATCCTACCTTTAAAGCAATTTATCTAAAATCTGTTTCTTTCTGATGTCAAATGGCATTTCTGCCGTTTTTCACTGGAAAAAGCGCAACTGTAGACATGGGAGGATTGAAAAAACGGCAGGGATGAGGAGCCAGATTCCAGAGTCCCGGCCCAAAATGGAGGAGAGCACATGGGAGCGGAGAACAATGCGATGCTGCCCTATCTGGAGGACGACAAACGATTCGCCGACTTGTTCAACCAGCTGTACTTCAAGGGGCAGCAGGTGGTGGACGCGGGAGATCTGGCGGAGGCATCGGAAGTATATCATGTGCGAACCGGGAGCTGGACAGGGCGGGGAAGCGGGTCTACGCCAATGAGGGGGAACGGCTGAGCGAAGTGCGCAGAGAGGAGCGTTTTTCGCCTGTCTATACACTATGCCTGTACCATGGGGCAGAGGAGTGGGACGGCCCAAGGAGCCTGAAGGACATGATGGATTTTGGGGAAAACATGTCCGGGCATGTGGGCGATGGGGCATGGAAAGAGTGCTTTGCAGATTATCCCATGCGCCTCGTATGTGCCAATGAGCTTGTGGACTGCTCCGGCTTCCAGACATCGCTGCGGGAGCTGTTTATGATTCTGGCCTGCCGCAGGGACAAGGAACGGCTGAAGGAGCTGCTGGACAAAAATGCGGTTTACCAGAAGATGGATGAGGAGACTGCCCAGACGTTGGGCGTATTGATGGGCATAAAGAGATTTGAGGAAAATAAAAAGAGATATAAGACAGAGAAGGGAGAATACAACGTGTGCCAGGCCATAAGGGAGATGATGGAGGACAGCAGGTCGGAAGGCAGCGCCAGCCAGGTAATCGAAATCATAGAGAATATCATGAAGGAGCTGCAGTGTTCCCTGGAGAAGGCATGCAAAATAGCCGGTAAGACCGTGTCAGAGTACCGGCAGTCAGAGCAGATATGTGGGAAAAGATACTGCAAAAGGTAGGCTTGCCTACAAAGCAGGGACGCAAAAGCCCTAGAAAGCAGATGCTAAACCGAGAAAATGTTGAAAATCCCAGAATCTCCGACTAAGTTCTGTGCCATTAGCACGCCTCCTCCAAAAGAGGGCAGCCAGACGGCCCGCAAGCACTTTCAGGGTATTGTATTTCGTAAGAATGCCTGATACACTGTAAAAAATGAAGTGCCGGAAAAGAACCATCTTCAAAAGAAACGAGGTGCCCAAATGAACGGTGTCAGGCCTTTTACGATAATGCTGAAAGATATGGAAGTCATGAAGGTAGATTTCGAGACGCTGCAATATGAAATCCTGAATGAGAAATACCTGCCCTATCCCGTCAGAGGGAAGCTGCGCAGGATGCCGGACCCCGGCAGCATAAAATCCTCCTATGACATGACGCAGTCCATGATAGCAGCCAGAAAGAACGAGGAGGCCATCGTCAGCTGGCTGGCTAACAGGGTATTGCTCTTAAGCCGTGCCAACGCGAAATGGATTTACAACCTGTTCCGCTTTGAGCAGACCGGGACTGATGAGCAGCGGGTCAGGATTGCCATGACCTGCAGGGCGGTGTCCGTATCGGATTCCTATTGGCTGAAGTTTGACGATGATGAGGAAATTACCTGGAGCAAAGTCGATGTGAAGCAGAATCCTTTGAACGAGATAGTGGCGCAGGTGGCCCTGCATGGAAAATCGCTCACCCTCCAGGGTTCCATGATCACGCCTGAACTGACCACCAACGGAGCCTATGCGAAGGCGTGGAGACGCCATCCGGACGGCAATCTGTGGCTCTATAAGCTGGGGGCGAATGGAAATACGGAGTCCAGGATAGAGATTATGTGCTCCAATCTGCTGGACAAAATGAATGTGGAACATGTCCACTACGAGGCCGGGAAGGATGAAGATAAATATGTCTGCATGTGTCCCTGCATGACCACAGAGGCAAAAGCGATTCTGACAGGCATGGAGTTCATCTCCTACTGCAATGTAAACGGCATGAACCCGGAGGAGGAAATGTTCCGGATTGACCGGGAAAGCATCTACAAGATGTGGATCGTGGACTTCCTGATCAGCAACCGTGACAGACATGGACAGAACTGGGGCTTTTTCTATGATATTGATACCATGGAGATCCTGGGCTGCCATCCCCTGTTCGACCATAATAAGGCATTTGAAGGGGAATATATGAAGGACTTAGACGCGCCCTATCAGTTCGGCGAGATGACCATAAGGCAGGCAGCCCTGAAAGCCATGGGGGAAGTGGACTTCCGCTTTACGGCTCCTGTCGCCAGAGAAGACTTCATCACCGAAAGACAGTACCTCAACTTTAAGAAAAGGGCAGGCTGCCTTGGGCTGAAGGTCGGGTGACGCGCCGTTGCTCTGGGAAGCCCGCGTTTTTCCGCAAGCGGGGCCTCCCAGGTGGAACAGCCTGCCCCAGTCGGCCCCAGCCTGTAGTCCCTCTGTCCGGAATCACAGCTCGAACAGCGCCTTCTCGTAATCCCTGACATAATACCTGATATTCGTCCTTCCCTTCTGTATGACAGTGTGCCCTTCTTTTTCCAGCAGCTCCTTCTGCGCCTCTATGCCGCCGGGGAATTTCGCGTTCAGCTCCCCGCCTGCCTTGAGCGTCCGCCAGTAGGGCGTCCTGCGGTCCGTGCGCTGGAAGCTTGCCCAGGCGGCGATTGAGACGAATATGCCCGCAGTGATCGGCTCTGTAAAATCCGCGCCGCTCTGTCGGGCAAAATATTCCCGTATGGCCCCTACGGTCAGCAGCTTTCCGAAGGGCACGAGGCGCATTACCCTGTCATAGTCCATTGGCGGCGCGAAATACATCCTGTCCCCGCCGTATTTCAGGATGCTCTTCTCATCCGTTATAATCTGGATCTTGGGCATGTCCTTGCTGTCATTCAGCATCGCGTTGAAATCTTTTTTCTCTTCGTTTGCCATAATGCGCACCTCCTGAGGTAATAGCATAACCGAAAGAAGGGATGGATGCAATGAGGCAGTTTGAAAAAATCGGGATGTGACGAAAAATATTTTTCGCAAAAGAAGCTTTTGGGAAAAGCTGGAAACAGTGAAAATAGTTTTGACAAAAAAAGGCAATATGGTATAATACACATGTCGTTAATTGTTATCCAAAATAAAAATTTACGGGAGAGAGGGACATGAAGGGAAGGAAACATTGGTGGAAATGTGTTCTCGTGCTGCTGCTGTCGATTGCTTTGGTCGGCAGCAATGTGGACTACGCAATGCTGTCGGCATATGCGCAGGAAACGGACAGGGGGGGCAGTTCGAGCGATAGGCAGGAGCAGGAGGCGGCTTCAGAGGAGGATTCTGAATATATGGGAATCCGGCCTGTTCCGCTGGATTCGGTTGAAGCGGATCCGGAAGAGCCGGGTGACGCTGGCCTGGAAGAGCCGGGCATGGAAGATTCTGCTGCCGTGGACATTGCCGTTTCGGGCGAAAAGGATTCTGACGCCGCGGATGCAGTGAAGACCGATGAAGAGAAGCCGGACGGCGTAGGCACGGAGGAGCCGGAAAGTACGACATCGGACGGTACGAATTCGGAGGTATCGGGGGAGGAGTCTGATGCCGCAGGCACGGAGGAATCGGACGAAGGGGAATCCGATAGTGCGGATTTGACGGAGCCGGGTGAAGAAAAGCCGGAAGCCGATGATTCGGATGCCGCGGATTCAGAGGGAGCTGGGGCGGACGACTCGGATGCCGCAGATACCGAGGAGCCAGGCGCTGATGATTCGGATGCTGCGGATACTGAGGAGCCGGGCAAAGAGGAATCCGATGGCGCGGATGGAGAGAAGCCAGCCGAAGAGGATTCGGATGCCGAGGCTTCGAAAGAACCGGGAGAAGAATCCCAGGAGCCTGATGCCGGGGATGAGCAGAAAGATAACGCGGACGAGGCCGGGGATGTGCAGAGCAGTGAAGTGACAGTCGTGCCGGATATTGACATGCCGGGCAATGACGAGCTCTTTGCAGGGTATATTGAGCAGCTCTTCTATGGGGATTCTGGTGTTTCGCTTTATGGAAACACTGGCGGCAAGTTTCTGGAAGGAACAGCAAAAGAGATTTATGACGTGCTGAAAATAGAGATTTCGAAAGTGGCAAATGGCGGGCAGACTTCTACACAATTCGATGTGAATAATATAAACTATAACGGTGTAGTAACTGCTGAGGCTGTTCGCCCGATTATGAAAGAAGTACTGGATTGTCTTTTGATGGACTATCCATATGACTTGTATTGGTTCGACAAAACCCAAGGATATGCTTTTGGGGTTTCTTCAAACAACTCCGGAAAATTGAACTTGCAGATTTGGTTCTTCGTTGCGGATGGATATATGGGGAGCAATGTACATGAGGTAAACCCAAGCAAGGTTGTTGATGCGAAAATGGCTGCTGCCAATGCACAAAAGATTGTGGAGAAGTACGCAGGCAAGTCAGACTATGAGAAGCTTGAGGGCTTTCGGAAAGAGATTTGCGAACTTGTCGATTATAATCATGATGCAGCGAATACGGCTACAACTTATGGTGACCCCTGGCAGTTGGTGTGGGTATTTGATGGGAAACCTGATACCAAGGTAGTATGCGAGGGCTATTCCAAGGCGTTCCAGTATCTTTGTGATTTGTCTGGGTTTGATGGCTGCTATACCGTTAGTGGAATGATGCGCGGCGGTACAGGTGCCGGCCCTCATATGTGGAACATCGTCACACTGGAAGGGAAAAATTACCTGGTCGATGTGACGAACTGTGACGGCAACTCAATCGGAGCGCCGGACAAGCTGTTCCTGGCCGGTGCCAGCGGGAGTGTAGAGACTGGGTATACCTGTTGTGGTGTTACATATACCTATGACAAGGCTATAATAGATTTATTTGAATCAAATATCCTCACTTTGGCGGCTGAGAAGTATTCGGATACAGGTTCCTTGAAAGTCGTTGCTCCCACGGGTGTAGAAGTGGTATTTGGCGATGCTGTATCAGATGATGCATTTATCGGGAAAGGCGGCAGTGCGACCAATGGAGCTGGTGCCACGATACCTGGTACATTCAAATGGGATACCAGCGTGACATCCTCCGGCTACGGAGCAGCCGGAACTAAGGCATTGAAAGCAGTATTTGTACCGGATTCTACGGACTATGCAAGTAAGAGTATCATTGTAACGGTGACAGTGAACCGCAAGCTGATTACTGTGACAGCAGACCCGAAGAATAAAATATACGGCTCCGCAGACCCTGAATTTACTTTTAGCGCACCTGAGGTGGTCAGCAGATATCCTTTGTCGGGCAAATTGGCGCGCATAGCTGGAGAGGATGTTGGCAGCTACGCAATCTCCCAGGGAACATTGACTGATGCGGAAAATCCTAACTATCAGATTACATTCACGGGGAACAAGCTGACCATCACCCCCGCGAAATGCACGGAGTCAGTGGAACGGCAGCAGAATGTCCTGGTAGGCGTAGGCGATTTCCTGCAGCCCTCCTATACCGGAGTGAAGGGTGAGGCTGTCGCGGGAACGATAACCTATACCTATAATAGTCAGGATCACTATTCCTACGAGACATTGAAGGCGGAGCTTGCGAAGCTGGAGGAGAATGACAAAGGTGTCATTGGATATTCCTTTGCCCCGAATACTTCGAATTACACCGGCGCAACCGGTGAAATCACCTTCACGGTGAAAGACATCGTATTCCAGGTAGGCAATGCACCGGCTGCCACCTCCAATGCAGTGACTATCAAGTCCGGAGCGGCATACGGTGATGCCTGGCAGGATATCGTGACCATCGGGAACCTGACGGCAGTGGCAGGTATTGGCAAGGACAATGACCAGGGCCATTTCAGCCTGGACAAGACCAAAACGGATATCCCGAATGCGGGCACCCACTCTTTCAGGGTGCTGTACAACGGAACAGTAGGCGGAAAGACCTACAAGGATGAAGTGGTATGCGAAGGCACGGTGAACATAAACCCCCGCGTCCTGACCATTGCCGTCGGAACCTATAAGGTCAGCAAGGTCTACGACAAGACCACAGCCGCCGGGAAAGCCACAGGTGAGCTGGCCCTGTCCAATATATTGCAGAAGGACATGGGGGCTGTGACAGTCACCGCAACCCCCGCCCCCTACACGAGCCCTGACGTAGGCGGCCAGAACACGGTGAAAGTAGACATCGAACTGAGCGGAGCCGCTTCGGCCAACTATAGCCCCAGCAACTCCACCCTGGACGTGCCCTGCGAAATCCTGCCCATGCCCATCGCTCCCACCCTGGAGCCCCTGGGCAGCCATGATTACACCGGCAGCCCCATAACGCCCGTGCTGACCGTCAAGAACGGCGATGAGACGATGGCTGCATCGGACTATGAAGCGGTCTGGAGCAACAATGTGAATGCGGGCACCGCAAAGGTGGCGGTCAAACCGGCGGCAGGCGGCAATTACACCTGGAGCAGCACAGTGGAGACGACCTTCACCATCAACAAAATAGCATACACAGGAGAGAAGGCCAAGTCCGTATCCGTCAGGTTCGGCGGCCAGATTTCCCTTGACCTGACCTCCCTGCTTCCGGAGGGCTTCCGCTTGGGTGAGCCCGCAGTGGCGGACGAGGAGCATATTTTTGAGACCAGCCCCGTGCTCACCGCGGCCACGCTGTCCGGCAGGCTGGTATACGACAAAGAGAACGTAGGAAAGACGGCTACGATCACCATACCGGTGTTGGAGACCACGAATTTCCATGCCTATGAATTTGTAGTCACAGTCGCCGTAGCCAACAAGATGGAACAGGTGAACTTCGGATTCAGCAGAGCCGTACTGAACAAGGTGTATGGCGATGGCGCCTTTGCGGTGTCCGTGGCAAATGCGGCCCAGGGCAGCGAGGTGACCTTTACCAGCAGCAACCCCGAGGTGGCCCAGGTGGATCAGGCGGGAAATGTCCGTATCCTGCGGGCGGGGACTGCCGTGATCCAGGCCCAGGCCTCGGAGACGGAGGAGTATTTCGCCGCATCTGCGAGCTGTACCCTGAACGTGGCTCCCAGGGCCCTGGCATGGGATCTGTCAGGGCTGGCCGCAGTGGACAGGGAAGGCGCGGTGAACAATGGCAGAGCCACTCTGTACGGCGAACTGAAGGTCTCCGGCATCCTTGACGCCGATGCGTCGGATGTGACGTTCGCATGCCCCGCGTCCATGCTCACCGGCACCTACGCCGCAGTGAACCCGGGCATCCAGAACGTGACGCTGGCCTGGGCGAATCCGGAGAGCCCGGCCAGGCTCCAGGGCAGCAAGGCGGACTGCTATATGTTGCCGGGTACATTGCCCGGATTTATGGGGAGAATCAATGCGGTCAGAAATGACTTGCCCGCCCCGGCGGAATCCACGGCCGGCGTCCGGTACAGCCTGACCATGGAGATGGGCATCTCCCAGGTGCCCCAGGCGTTCCAGGGGATGGAGAATCTGAACACACCGGCGAAGATTGAGGCCCAGATGCGGCTGAACATCCAGGGCCAGGCAGGGGACATCCCTCAGGAGAGGATGGAAGTCTATGATGTATCGCTGATGGTGAACGTGGACGGCGCAGGATGGGTTCAGGCGGGCAAGGACAACTTCCCCGCAAACGGACTGACAGTGACGCTGCCCTATCCCCAGGGCACGGGTCAGGACACCAATGATTTCGTGGTATGCCACCTGTTCACGGAGGACATGAACGGACACCGCGCCGGAGATGCGGAGTATCCTGCCGTGGAGAAGACGGCGGAGGGAATCCGGTTCAAGGTATACGGATTGTCGCCGATCTCTGTGGGATGGAAGGACGCGGCCAAGCCGGACGGCACAGGAAATCCGGGTACGGGAAATCCCGGGAATTCGGGAAGCGCTGGCGGAAGCCAGGCGGCGGCAGGCGCTGTCGTCAGCCCCAAGACCAGTGACGGCAGCCATATGGAATGGTACCTGCTTTCCATGATCGTATCCGGCGGCATCCTGGGCGGCATGTTCCTCTGGAACAGAAAGCGGAAGGGAGTAAAATGATTGGAATAATAAGCTTGTTGATTCCGCCATTCGTTTGCGTATGTATAAGGGAGAAGATAGTTCAGAAAGAGGAGACGGCTCTTGGGAGGATGCTTCACTATGCGATTTCTCTTTTGGCACATAATTTTGTGATGATGCTGATTCTCTGTTATGGCTTTGACAGCAGGGACAACCTGTTTGGTAAATTGAACCAGTACAACGAATTTGCCTTGAAATACATGTCTCTTTCGATGGTGCTGGCGGTGGCGGAGCCTTTCGCGGAGCGGTTTGTCCGCAAGAAGGTGGCTGTAACTGTCAAATGGAACAGACGAGCCGGATTGCTGGATTTTATATTCCGGAAGAGGGTGGTAGGCATATATGCCGCCGTGCTTTTCCTGTTGAATCTGGCAAGGATATTCGACAATAATTTTTGGGGAGACGAGGCCTACAGCCTGAATCTGATTCAGAGGACGGTTCCGGAGATTATCAAAGGGACCGCCTCTGATGTCCATCCCCCTTTATACTATATGTTCCTGCGGCTGGCCTATCTTCTGTTCGGCAATCAGGGCTGGGCTTATCATTTGGTATCTTTGATACCCTGCGGCATCATCATCTTGTTTGCCATGACGGCTTTTTGGAAAAAGTTCGGGGCTGAAGCTGCGGCCATACTGATTACGCTGGCCTGCCTGAGCGGCAACGCAGTGGCTTATAATATGGAAGTGCGCATGTATTCCTGGGGAGCCTTGTTCGTACTGCTTTGTTTTTATGAGCTGTATTGCATTCTGCAGCGGGAGCGGATTTTGCACTATGCGCTGTTTGTGGCTTCTTCGTTGGCAGCGGCATACACCCATTACTACTGTCTGCTGTCCGTAGCATTCTTTTATGCGGCGCTTCTGTTCCTTGCGCTGTTCCGCAGGCGGGTGAGCCTGGCGAAGGCTATGGCCTCCAGCCTGTGCATGGCGGCGGGCTATCTGCCATGGTTTGTAGTGCTGCTGAAGACCATGGAGCGGATTGAAGGCAATTATTGGATTACGACCATTCCCACTGTCAAGGAGAGCCTCAGGTACTTGTTTTCTAATCAGTTCAAGCCCGCAGCCTGGGGTGCGCTTCTGCTCGGGGGGGCACGGTGGTCCTGTATGAAACCGGCGTACTGAGAATCGGGAGAGGGCATGAGGGGAAGATTTCCCTGTGCTTTTCGGCGGAGGATGCAAAAGCCTCAGGCGTTCTCCTGTGGATGGCAGCGGGAGCGGCCAGCATCCTTGGAACGATACTGGCTGCGATAGTGGTGTCGAATGCAATCAGGCCTTTTTATGTATTGAGATATATCTATCCTGTCTCTGTGGTGGCTTGGGCCATTTTGGCGGTCATCGTTTCCAGGCTGAGGGGGAAGCGGCTTTACGCGGTTTTGCTGCTTGCATATATGCTGGCTGTCTTTACGCCGGCTTATATGTCCCGATATAGAGGGGACAGGGCGGCAAATGAGCGGCTGCAGGAGACATTGGCTGCTACAGTGGAGGAGATTGGGGCGGAGGACATTATTTTGACGAACATCTCCCATATGGGGTGGACGATTGCGCCTTATTATTATCCTGAAAATACGGTAAAGAGTATAGACTTATCCGCACTGCCGGACTTGGAGAAAGGGGTGGTATACTGGCTGATTGTAAAAGACGGGCAGGAGATGGAAGGGGTCAGAGAGGCATTGGGGGAACAGGGATTTTCCAGTCAAAAGGTCTTTGAGAGGGGAAATCTGGGAACCCATCCGGTTACCATTTACCGGATTGCTGATTTTTGATTTAATGCTTCATTTAATGTAAAAAAACCTTGCAAATTTTCCCGGGGATGTGTAAGATAAATATATCCAAAGCTTTCCGCATCAGCCGGAAGGGGATGACAAAAAGCGTAAGGAAAGAACTGCATGACTGACGGAAGTGGGAGTACCCACAGGGAGTGCAGCCGTGAGAAGAAGCCGACCGTCTGGGCTCCGCCTGTTTTGGGGTACCCGGATGTCGGCTTTTTTGCCGCAGGTACGGATGGCGGCTCCCGGTGTCCTGGGGCTCAGGGCCCATCGTATCAGGGGGCGCCGTATCGCCGGGCGCTGGCCAGGAAGGGTGGATTTCGAAGCATTGAAGGAGGAAAAAACATGCTGCAACTGGAACAGGAACTGAAAAACAACGCGTACCCCGGCAGGGGGATCGTCATCGGGCGCTCCGATGACGGCAGGAAGGCGGCAATCGCCTACTTCATCATGGGCAGGAGCGTGAACAGCCGCAACCGTGTCTTCGTCACGGAGGGGGAGGGCATCCGCACCCAGGCCTTCGACCCGGCCAAGCTGACGGATCCCAGCCTGGTCATCTACGCGCCTGTGCGTGTGTTCGCCGCCGGACAGGGAACTGACACTATCGTCACAAACGGGGACCAGACGGACACGGTCTACGAGGGCCTCTCTCGAGGGCTGACCTTCGAGCAGTCCCTGCGCAGCCGCGAGTTCGAGCCGGACGGGCCCAATTACACCCCCAGGATATCCGGGCTGGTGCATATCCAGGACGGCGGCTTCGATTACTGCATGTCCATCTTAAAGAGCAATGACGGAGACCCGTCCTGCTGCAATCGGTACACCTTTGCCTATGACAGACCCGCCGCTGGAGAGGGCCGGTTCATCCACACCTACATGCACGACGGGAACCCCCTTCCCAGCTTCCAGGGAGAGCCTAAAAAGGTAGCCATTCAGGGCGATATCCACAGCTTCGCCGGGATGCTGTGGGAGAGCCTGAACGAGGAGAACAAAGTATCCCTGTTCGTCCGCTTCATCGACATCGCCACGGGCCGGTACGAGACCCGGATATTGAACAAGAACCAATAGGCGGATGGCCGCAAAAAAGAAGCGGGAAGAACAGAGAGAAGATTTGAGGACAGAGCAGAAGATCTGAGAACAGAAAATCTGAGAACAGAAAATCGGGAAAGGAAGATGAAATCATGAATGAAATTCAACTGAAATACGGATGCAACCCCAACCAGAAGCCCTCCAGGATCTACATGGAGGACGGCAGCGCCCTCCCCGTCACCGTCTTGAACGGCAGGCCCGGCTACATCAACTTCCTGGATGCCTTCAACGGCTGGCAGCTGGTGAGGGAGCTAAAAGCGGCCACAGGCCTGCCAGCGGCCACCTCCTTCAAGCATGTGTCCCCCGCGGGGGCGGCGGTGGGCCTGCCTCTGGACGAGACATTGGCGAAGATCTACTGGGTGGACGACTTAGGCCCGCTCTCCCCCTTGGCCTGCGCCTACGCCAGGGCCAGAGGCGCTGACAGGATGTCCTCCTTCGGCGACTTCATCGCCTTGTCCGACATCTGCGACAAGGACACGGCCAGGCTGATCAAGAGGGAGGTGTCCGACGGCTGCATCGCCCCGGGCTACACCGAGGAGGCCCTGGCCCTTCTGAAGGCCAAGAAGGGAGGCAATTACAATGTCATCCAGATCGATCCCTCCTACGTCCCGGCCCCGGTAGAGCGCAAGCAGGTCTACGGCGTCACCTTCGAACAGGGCCGGGGCGACCTGGACGTGAACGGGGATCTGCTCTCCGATATCGTCACGGTGAACAAAGAGATACCGGAGGCGGCGCTGATCGACATGAAGATCGCATTGATCACCCTGAAATACACCCAGTCCAACTCCGTCTGCTACGTAAAAGGCGGCCAGGCCATCGGCATCGGCGCAGGGCAGCAGTCCCGTATCCACTGCACCAGGCTGGCGGGCACCAAGGCGGACAACTGGTTCCTGCGCCAGTCCCCCCAGGTGCTGGGGCTTCAGTTCGTGGACAAGCTGGGCAGGCCCGACCGGGACAATGCCATCGATGTCTACATCGGGGACGAGTGCATGGACGTGCTGGCGGACGGCGCCTGGGAGAAGGTCTTCAAGGTAAAGCCCTCCGTGTTCACCAGGGAGGAGAAGCGGGCGTGGCTGGACCGGATGCAGGATGTGACCCTGGGCTCCGACGCCTTCTTCCCCTTCTCCGACAACATCGAGAGGGCCCACAAGAGCGGCGTGAAGTATATCGCCCAGCCCGGCGGCTCCGTCCGGGACGATGCGGTCATCGAGTGCTGCGACAAGTACGGCATGGTCATGGCCTTTACGGGAATCAGGCTGTTCCATCATTGAAGTCCGGAATAATGATAGAGGATATATATGTAGCGATTAAATCTTGCCCAAAACCGACAGGTTCTATGTCAAGCCGGGCGGCATATGCGTATCCGTGCAATGTCCTGCCGGAAACGATGGGAACGACTGACTGTTTGTCCCAAGAACGGGACAGAGTGGAGCGTGGTATCATGGAAAGCAAATTTAAAAGCGACAAACGGGGAGAGGAGGCGCTGGCCTCCTTCCTGGATACCTGTCTGTATTCCAAAATGGTGGAGGACAAAATCATACAGGATTTCAAAAGGACAGAGGATAAGCAGACCCAGCTAAGCGGCGTAGACCTTATCCTGACCACAGGGACACGGGATGTGAAGGTAGACGAGAAGTCCGCGCTCCAATACATCAACAAGGACATCCCCACATTTGCCATGGAAATCTACTACAGGGGCAATACGGGGTAGTTCATGAAGGACGGGCTGCAGACAGATGCCTACCTCCTCGTCTGGCCCCAGGCCGCCACCACGGATCTGGGCGCGATCGCTGCGGAGGATTTCACCCTGTGCGGCTGCATGCTGATATACAAGCAGGTGCTCAGGAAATATGTAAACAAATTCCTGTCCGACGAAGAGCTGCTGTCGGCGGCCCGGGCGCTGGACAGGGGAGAGCTGGACTGGGAGCATGACCAGCGGAACAGATACCATGTGCCAGGCAATCCGGAGCTGTACCTGACCATATCCGGGCAGCTGTATGAGAGGCCGGTGAACCTGGTAATCAAGAAGAGTATATTGAAGCAGCTCTGCCGTTTCGAAGTGCTCGTGGAAAAGGACCGTATCCGGTTCCTGGAAAACCAGAGATAGTATCGTGCTGCGCAGGGTTGATGTAAACTATAATAAGAAAGGCAGCATCTGCCCATGGCTGGGCGCTGGGCTGGGTGGATGCGGAACTATGATTAAGGAGGGATGCCGTCTTGGAAGGCAAGCTGAGGAACATGACCGCCATATACCTGCTCAGAGGGGAGAAGGTGCTGCTCCTGTACAGACAGGGCGGAAGAGTGGTCAATGATGTCTGGACAGGCTCCGCAGGGGGCCATTTCGAGAAGGATGAGCTCAACGACGCCAAAGCCTGCGTGCTGCGGGAGCTGTACGAGGAGCTTGGCCTGAAGCCGGAGGATATCGGGGGCCTGGCCCTGCGCTACATAGCCCTGCGGAATGTCAAAGGGGAAATCAGGCAGAATTACTACTTTTTTGCGAACATAAAAGAACATGTGGACGACAACCTGGCCTCCAACGAGGGCATATGCAGGTGGTTTTCGCTGGAGGACATAGCCTCGCTGGAGATGCCGCTCTCGGCCAGATATGTCATGGACCATTTCTGCGCCACCGGGCGGCACACGGACAGGACATATGTCTGCCTGGCCAATGCGGAAAGGGCGGAAATCCTGGAGCTGTGGGAGTCCTGACAATGCCGATATTTTTTCAGGAATACACTGAATCCTGTTGAAAGATATCGCGTTGTTATGATATAATGAGCCACAGCGGCAAGCTGTAAACATCACAGGAAAGGCAAGGATTTGACAGATGAGCGACACGGAATCCAGAAATTTTATAGAAGTGATCATAGATAAGGATCTGGCGGAGGGCGTATGCGACACCGTGCACACCCGCTTCCCGCCGGAGCCCAACGGTTACCTCCATATCGGCCATGCCAAGAGCATCCTCCTGAACTATGGCCTGGCCCAGAAGTACCACGGCAAGTTCAACATGCGCTTCGACGACACCAACCCCACCAAGGAGGACATCGAGTTCGTGGAGTCCATCAAGGAGGATATCCAGTGGCTGGGGGCGGACTGGGAGGACAGGCTGTTCTTCGCCTCCGACTATTTCGGCCAGATGTACGAGGCTGCGGTGAAGCTGATTGAAAAGGGCAAGGCCTATGTGTCCGACCTGACCGCGGAGGAAATCAGGGAATACCGGGGCAGCCTCACCGAGCCCGGCAGGGACGACCCTTACAACACCCGCAGCGTGGAGGAGAATCTGCGTCTGTTCCAGGAGATGAAGGACGGGAAGTACGCGGACGGCGAGAAGGTGCTGCGGGCACGCATCGATATGGCCTCGCCCAACATCAACATGCGCGACCCCGTCATCTACCGTGTGGCGCACATGAGCCATCACAATACCGGAGATGCCTGGTGCATCTATCCCATGTATGATTTCGCCCACCCCATCGAGGACGCCATAGAGGGAATCACCCACTCCATCTGCACATTGGAGTTCGAGGATCACAGGCCCCTCTACGACTGGGTGGTGCGGGAGCTGGAATACCCCCAGCCGCCCAAACAGATTGAGTTCGCCAAGCTGTACCTGAAGAATGTGGTCACGGGCAAGCGCTATATCAAGAAGCTGGTGCAGGAGAACATCGTGGACGGCTGGGACGACCCCAGGCTGGTGTCCATCGCGGCCCTGCGCAGGAGAGGCTTCACGCCAGAGTCCATCAAGATGTTCGTGGATCTCTGCGGCGTGTCCAAGGCCCAGTCCATCGCTGATTACGCCATGCTGGAGTACTGCATCCGGGAGGATCTGAAGGCGAAGGCGCCCCGGCTGATGGCAGTCCTGGATCCGGTGAAGCTGGTCATCGACAACTATCCGGAGGGGCAGACTGAAATGCTTACCGTGGGGAACAACCCTGAGAACGAGGCTCTTGGCAGCAGGGAAGTGCCTTTTGGGAGAGAGCTGTATATCGAGCGGGAGGACTTCATGGAGGAGCCGCCGAAGAAGTATTTCCGCATGTTCCCGGGCAATGAGGTGCGCCTGATGAACGCCTATTTCGTGAAATGTACCGGCTGCGTCAAGGACGAGGACGGCAGAGTGGTCGAAGTGCACTGCACCTACGATCCGGCCTCCAAGGGCGGCAACAGCCCGGACGGCCGGAAGGTGAAGGGCACCATCCACTGGGTGGCAGCGGACGCTGCGGTGTCCGCCCAGGTCAGGCTGTACGAGAATATCATCGATGAGGAGAAGGGCGTGTACAATGAGGACGGGAGCCTGAACCTGAACCCCGACTCCCTCACCGTTCTGAAGGGCTGCAAGCTGGAGCCTGCCTTTGTGGGGGCGGAAAAGTATGCGCGCTTCCAGTTCGTGAGGCAGGGATTCTTCTGCGTGGACGCAAAGGACTCCCGGCCGGATGCCCTGGTGTTCAATCGCATCGTTTCGCTGAAAAGCTCTTATGTGCTGCCCAAGTAAAGCAAAGGCAGACCGGGCATGTCTCCTGTGGGAGACATGGATGTAGGGAGGGGTGCCGGGAGGGGGATTTATGCTCCGCGGCGGAGGGCGGCAGGGGCACCGGGCGGGCCCTGGGACGACTTGTGGGGAGGTGGAGGAGAGTATGGGGATTTTATCGGGTTTGAAGAGCCTGGGCCTGGGGAACCTGGAGGATGTGAGCCTCTTTGAGGAGCCGAAGAAAAAAGAGGCGGAGAAACAGGAGCAGGTGGCGGCGCCCAAGGTCCAGGAAAAGGATTTGATCTATGACAGGTCTTTTGTGTGCCCGGTGTGCGACAGCTCTTTCACTTCCAAGGTCATGAAGTCCAACAAGGCCAAGCTCCTGGGCACGGATGCGGATCTCCGGGCCAGGTATGAGGGGATCGACGCGGCCAAGTATGAGGTGGTGATGTGCCCGGTCTGCGGCTATGCCGCGCTGATGCGCTATTTCACAGGCATCACCTCCAGCCAGGCCAAGCTGGTGCGGGAGAAGATCAGCCAGACCGTGCGCATCCCGCCCAGCCAGGGGGAGACCTATACCTATGAGGAGGCCATACAGCGCTACAAGCTGGCTTTGGTAGGGTCTGTGGTAAAACGTGCGAAACCAAGCGAAAAAGCATACATATGCCTGAAGTACGCATGGCTCACGAGAGGCTATCTGGAGAGCCTGAAGGAGCAGGAGGCCAAAGCGGACGAAAAGCGCGTGGCGGAATGGGAGACCCAGGAGAACGAGCTTCTGGCCAATGCCTACAAGGGCTTCACGGAGGCCAGACAGACGGAGATGTTCCCTCTGTGCGGCATGAACGAGGTCACAGTGGACTATCTGCTGGCGGTGCTGGCGGCGCGGTTCCAGGATTATGATATGTCCGTAAGGCTCTTGAGCAGCATCATCACCTCCAGGACGGCCAACTCCCGCATCAAGGACAAGGCCAGGGACATGAAGGATCAGGTGATGCTGGACATGAAGAAGAAACAGCAACAGCAGGGGTGAACGGGAGAACGTTTTGAATGAAATGACATTTCAGATACGGACGGACGGGGACAGCTGTCTGTACGAGCAGATATATCAGCATATCAGAGGGGAAATCAGAAGGGGGAAGCTTCTTGCAGGGGAGAGGCTTCCCTCTACGCGTGCTCTGGCGGAATATCTCCAGGTGGCCAGGAGCACGGTGGACTATGCCTATGGGCAGCTGCTGGGCGAGGGCTACATCGAGTCCAGGCCCTGCAGGGGGTATTTTGTCTGTCCTGTGGAGGACTTGCTGCTGCTGGATGGGGATATGGCGCTGCCCGGCGCTTCCCCGGAGGATGGACCGGCGGGAGGACAGGGCGGGAGGCCCGGACAGGGGGACAGGGCCGCGGGAGGGCACAGGGCAGCAGTGCGGCGGCAGGGAAGCGCAGTGCCGGGCGGGAACGAAACGCAGCGTCCCGGGGGCATGGCTGCCCGGGTGCCTGTGGACTTCTCTCCCTATGACATCGACATGACCGGATTCCCCTTCAGCGTCTGGAAGAAAATCTCGAAGAACATCCTGACCTATGCCAACAGCGACCTGTTCGCGAAGGGGGAGGCCCAGGGGGACTATGGGCTGCGCTGCACGATTGGACGCTACCTCCATTCCTCCAGGGGGGTGGACTGTAGGCCGGAGCAGATCATCCTGGGGGCCGGAAACGACTACCTCCTGCTCCTGCTGGAGAAGATCCTGGGCCGCCATGTGCGGATTGCCATGGAGAATCCCACCTACATCAGATCCTACCGGATATTCCGCTCCTTCGCCTACAAAATCGCCACAGTGGACATGGACGAGAGCGGCATGCGGGCGGACAGGCTGGAGGAGGCGGATGTGCAGGCGGCCTATGTGATGCCCTCCCATCAGTTCCCCACGGGGACGGTGATGCCCATCGGGCGGCGGATGGAGCTGCTGAAATGGGCGGACGGCGGGAAGGACAGATACCTGATAGAGGACGATTACGACAGCGAGTTCCGTTTCCGGGGCAAGCCCATCCCGGCCCTCCTGGCCTCGGACAGGCATGGGAGGGTCATCTATATGGGCACCTTCTCCAAGGCCATCGCCCCCGCCATCCGGGTGAGCTTCCTGGTGCTGCCGGAAGCGCTGCTGGCGCGGTACAGGAGGGACTGCTCCGTCTATTCATGTACGGTTTCCCGTATCGACCAGAGCATCCTCAACCAGTTCATCGGGGCGGGACATTTCGAGCGGCATCTGAACAAGATGCGCAAGATATACCGGGCGAAGCATGACCTGCTCCTGGAATGCCTGGCAGACATGCGGGATGCCTTCCGGGTGTCGGGGGAGAACGCGGGGCTGCACCTGCTGCTCACCGCCAAGGGCGGCATGGGGGAGGGGGAGCTGGTGCGGAGGGCCGCAGAGCGCGGCGTGCGGGTCTATGGCCTGTCCGAGAGCATGGTGGAGGAGGCCCCTGACAGCCGAACGGTGTTGCTGGGCTTCGGCGGGCTGGATGAAAGGCAAATCCGGGAGGGCGTGGCGCTCCTGCGGGAGGCCTGGAAGGGAAAGGGGTAAGGGCGGAGAGGCCGCGGGAAACGGGGCTATGGGAACGCGGAGCGCAAAAAAACACAGGATGCAACGGAAAGGGGTTCCGCAGATCCTGTGCGCCGGACGCTCTAGGAGAAATGTAAGGCTCCCGTGAAGGGGGCCGGTCAGTTGTCGGTGATGGGAGGCTCCTCATCGGTGCTGTCCTCGTCGAAGAACTCTTCCACGGTCTCCTCGGCCTTTTGGGCGGTCTCCGTCACCTGCTCCGCCAGGGGGGTGAAGCCATCCTGTCCGGCAGCTTCCTCCTTTTTATCGGGGCACTCCTCCGCGGAGTCCGTGCATGCGGGCTCTTCCGGCCCCGCTGCCTGGGCGGGCTCCTCCGTCTGCCCTTCGGGGGTCAGGGGGACATAGCTGCGGGAAGCGTCGTCCTTGGCCTCCTCCTCGCTGAAATCATCGTAATCCTCTTCCGCGCTGTCATGCTCTGCATTCCTCTTGCGGGCAAAATAGCAGACAGCACCAATCGCTGAACCGATCGCGGCACTGAACAACAAAAGCTTTCCAATTTTTTTTGCCATAGGTGACTCCTTTCAACAGGTTCGTTTTTTTCTGATATAATGGAATCAAAGAAACGATTCCATTATCCAAGTGCTATTATGATATTAATACTATTTTGCAGAATTGAAAAGGGAATATGCATAATTTTACTAAAAATTTATGATTTCCTTTCCGTTTGGGAGCGGAACATGGTATAATTGGTGTCATACCCTCTGTTGGAGGACAGCTTACATATGAACAGTAAATTCTTCGATATCAAAAAAGAGAAGCAGGACAGGATCATCAACGCTGCCCTGAAGGTATTCGCCATGCAGGGCTACCGCCACGGCAGCACCGATGACATCGTGAGGGAGGCGGCCATCAGCAAGGGGCTGCTATTCCACTACTTCGGCAGCAAGGTAGGCCTCTACGGCTTCGTCTATGACTACAGCGTAAGGTTCATGAACCTGGAGCTGCGGTCTACCGTGAGCGCCAGGGAGACGGATCTGTTCGCGGTGATGAAGCAGATCGAATGCGCCAGGATGCATGCCATGAAGGGATACCCTTACATGCAGCAGTTCCTGAACCGCTCCCTGTCGGAGGACTGCTATGAGGCGCTCCTCTCCACGGAAGAGAAGAGGAACGCCCTGGGGGAGACCTACGCCTCCATCGACAGCCAGATCGACTACGCATCCCTGCCCGGGGGAGTGGACGGGGAGAAGCTGCGGAAGATGCTGGACTTCACCGTCAAGGGACTGATGACGGAGCGGTTCCAGGACGCATCCTTCCAGCCGGAGATGCTCTATGAGGAGATCTGCGGCTATCTGGATATGGTGCGGAAAATCGTCTACAGATAACCGCTATTTGCTCATGACATACGGGCCGTCCGCAGGATACCCGCCCTTGAGCTTCTGCATGCCCCGCTGGATGGCGTCCCTGGAATTCTTCCAGTCCGCGTCCTTGTTGCGGTAATCGAATTTCTCCACCATCCAGGCCACGTCCTCGGACAGGCGGCCCATGTTGCGCTCCATGAGGGGGAACATGACGCTGTAGAAATCCTCCTTGGCGCTGTTGGACAGCTTGCTGTCCGCGGCCTGGCACAGGTCTCCGAAGTGGTGCAGGCAGAAGCCCTTGCCCTCCTGTATCTTCTGCCGGAAGGCGCTGTCCTGGTTCCAGAGGTAGAAGAAGGTGTCCATGTACCGGGCGTAAGTGTCGGCAAAGTGGTCGCAGATGTAGCAGGTGGACTCCTTCTTCCCGATCCACGCGGCGATGGGGTTGGCGTCCACGGCCTTGCGCAGCTTGTCCTTGAGGGAGGTCTTTGCGGGCTTGAAGCGGGCGAACTCCTCCTTCATCTCGCCGATGACCTTCTGGTAATGGGTCTTCAAGATCCAGGCATTGCCCAGGGTATTGCCGTAGTCGAACATCTTCTGGAAATGCTGCCTACAGAAGCCGGCCTTGTCCGTCATCTCGCGGATGTCCGCCTCCATGTAGGAGGAGCCGCTGCCCAGCACAAAGTCCAGCAAATCCTGCTCCACGCTTCTTTCGATGAAGCAGAAGGGGCATTCGTCGTCCGCATTCACGGCATCGTTTAAGGGGATGGTGTACAGTTGTTCTTTCATGGCTTTGTCCTTTCTGTTGGTGTTACCACTAGTTTACTATAGTTTTCGCATAATTGCCATCTTTTTGGAGCGTTTTATTTACTTATACTGCTTAACGGCTTCACTTGCCGTGGAACCAGACTGCATAACGCTGACTGGCTCAATCGCATGATTGCATTAGGCAGTATTCGGCGCTGTACAGTATATTTCATCGTCGGGAAAGATTTTGGCATCCGAAATGCCGGATTATGGTTAATGAATAAGGCGATCAGGACGATATATATTTCGGAAACCATTGTCGGTATGGGAAGTTTCATCAGTTATCAAAGGAGTGATTGATTATATGGGTATCAGTATTGATGTGGGAAGTACGGGGCCGGATTATTCCTATCTGTTCCAGGGGCTTTCATCTTCGGGCGGCAGCCTTGGCAATCTGAATTTCCTGTCGGATTACGCCGGGATTAAGAACGGCAGCTATGGCAAGCTGATGAAGGCTTATTACGGGGCGGCGCAGGATATGGCTACAGGGAAATCGTCATCCGGCAAGAGCGGCAGGACGAGCAACATCCTCGACAAGATCCTGGAGGAGAAGATGCATCCGAAGGTCTCCAAGGAGGCGCAGAAGGCCAACGCGAACCTGACGTCGGGGCTTACCAGCCTGGATTCCTCCCTTGGGACGCTGCGCAATGACAATACTTATACGGATTCCACGGACGGCCGCAGCGCCGCGGATAAGGTGGTGTCCGCAGTGAAGGCCTATGTGACGAACTACAATAATGTGGTGACCACGGCGAAAGAATCCACGCTGACCAATAAGACGGCCTATGTGGCGAACATGATGAGCGCCACGGCCGCCAATGCGGATAAGCTTTCGGAGATCGGCGTCACGGTAAATGCCAACGGGACGCTGATGCTCAACGAGGGGAAGCTGAAGGAGACGGACATCAGCAAGGTGCAGGATCTGTTCTCCAGCGACAATGTCCTGAGCTACGGCTCCATGATTTCATCCCGTCTCCACTTCGCGGGCTCCGTCTCCGGGACGACCAGTACGGGCAGCACGGGGACGGACGATAAGACGGCCTCCGGCGCATCCTCCCTCAAGGCGGACAGCCAGGCCCTCGCCTCCGATGCCTTATATCAGAAGGTGAAGGACAAGGACGGCAACGAGACGGACGAGTACGATATCAAGAAGATTTTTGCCACGGCCAAGAGCTTCGTGAGCAATTACAACAAGATGTTCGATGCGGCGGAGTCCAGCTCCAATTCCGGCGTGGTGGCGAACCTGTCCTATATCAGGGAGAAGACGGCGCGCAACGAGGATGCGCTGAAAGCGCTGGGAATCAGCGTGGACGGGAAGGGCAGGATGAAGATTGACGAGGACACCTTCAAGAAGGCGGATATGTCCAAGGTGCAGGAGTTCTTCAAGGACTATGGCTCCTCCATCGCCACAAACGCGTCGCTGGTGGATTACTACATGACCACCCAGGCGAATGCCGCCAACAGCTACACGGCCGGCGGAGCGTACAACGTACAGGGGAGTTCCCGCTATAGCGGTACGGTGTAAGCAGACTGCCAGGAGGCAGGCAGAGGGAATATATGAGGATGCTGATTGACCAGAGTATTGTCTGGGGGGTTGGCGTCCTCTTTCTTTTGACGAGGGACGGACTTCTCCTGGAAGAGGCAGAGGAGCAGGGACAGTGGAGCGCAATGTGGATGAGCTGCGGGATGACATCGCTCTGATGGTATCCGGGACTTCGGTTCCGGCAAAGGTACAGGGGATAGGGGCGGTATAAAATAAGGCCGGAACTCCATTTTTTACATAAATGCTACATATTTGTAACGATTTGGAAAGAGAAATTAATTATTTTTAAGTTGTAATGTGGGCGAAAGCAAGTTAGTATTATATATAGGAGCTCGATACGAGAGCCTGATAAGACAACAACCGGTGAAAGATGTGATGATTCTTGGTATTCAGTAGCATAGAATTCTTACTCTTCTTTCTTCCGTTATTTTTGATTATTTACAGCCTGGTCCCCGAAAGGATGAAAAATGTGACACTTCTGTCAGGAAGTCTTATTTTTTATGCCTACGGGGAGACGAAATACCTGCCGCTGCTCATGATTTCCATTCTGGCCAATCACTTCTTTGGCCTACACATAGGGCGCAGGGAGCGGTACAGGGCGGAGCGCGGCGCGGATACGGGACAGAAGAGTGGGATCAGAACGAATAGAAATAAAATAAACAGAAGACGCAAGGCGGTATTCGCCATAGCCATCCTGTACAATGTGGGGATGCTGGCGGCCTTTAAATACGGAAGAGGAGGGCGCTACCTGCCCCTGGGTATCAGCTTCTACACCTTCCAGATGCTCTCCTACCTGATAGACGTCTATCAAGGGGAGCAGCGCAGGGAGCCGTCTTTCCTGAAATTCGCCACCTATGTCGCCATGTTCCCCCAACTGCTCTCAGGGCCCCTCGTGGGCTACGGGGAGATGCGGGGGAGCCTGGCCCGGCGGGAATTCTCGGCAAAGGGTGTGCAGGATGGGCTCAAGGTGTTCGCCATGGGGCTTGCGGCCAAGGTGCTGCTGGCGGACAGGATCGGACTATTGTGGCAGGAGGTGCAGGTCACGGGCTTCGAGAGCATCTCCACCCCTCTGGCCTGGCTGGCGGCCATAGCCTATTCCCTGAAGATATACTTCGACTTCTACGGGTATTCCCTGATGGCCATGGGACTGGGGCGGATGCTGGGCTTTTCCCTGCCGGAGAATTTCAGGAACCCCTACATGGCGACTTCCGTCAGGGATTTCTACCGCAGATGGCATATGACCCTGGGAGGGTGGTTCCGGAAGTATGTGTACATCCCTCTGGGCGGGAACCGCAGGGGAGAGTACCGGACGGTGTGCCATCTGCTGGCGGTGTGGATACTGACGTCCGTCTGGCATGGAAGCACGGGCAATTTCCTGATATGGGGGATGCTTCTGTGGCTGGCCATCGTGATCGAGCGGCAGTTGGAGGCGCTGGGCGTGATGGCTGTGCTGGAAAAGGTGCCGGGAAAGCTGCTGTGCCGCCTCTTCGTGTGGGTGTACATTCCGATTACCTGGGTATGCTTCGGCATCACGGACATCGGGCAGCTGCAGGTCTTCCTGGGCAGGATGTTCCATGTGGTTCCGGGCATCCGGGTCAGCGCCGGGGACTGGCAGAAGGCCCTGGAAAATTACGGGGTGCTGTTCCTGGCGGGGGCCATTGCCTCCACGCCGCTTTTGAAGAACCTGTTCCGGCGGTTCAAGGATAGCTGGCCTGTGATGGCGCTGCTGGCGGCGCTGTTCTGGCTCTGCGTCTGGCGGCTGCAGATGGAGGGGCATAATCCCTTCATGTACCTGAACTTCTGAGCGTGGGAAGAAGCTCAGGGGCGGGGCGCTGGCAATGGCAGTATGCGCGTCCAGGGGCCAGCGTGCCAGTGTGTTCATTCCCGGGCGATCGGTGCCTGATGTCGGCGCAGGACAAGACAAGGCGGAGGAGAGCGCGGGCATGGCGGCGCCGAAGGATGACAGCGCAGTACAGGGTGGACGGCCCATGCAGACCGCGCAGGGATTCATGCAACAGGGTACTGGGAGAATAGATATGAAATGGCTGAAGAAATGGTCCTACCTGGCAATGCTGCTGGGCATGGGGCTGATATATCTGACCTGCGTGGACGGATGGCAGGTCTATGCGGAGCCTCTGCGGGAGGCGAAGCTTCGGTATGACAATTGGTATAAGGATGCGTATCCGGCGGACGGAAGCGCCATGGAAGGGGAGGGCACGGCACCGGGGAGCGGATCCGGCAATGCCGCCTCTGACGGTGCCCTGGAGGGTTCGGACGCGGCTTCGGCGCCCTCCGGGGACCACAGAGGGGACGGAGAGGCCGACGGACAGGGGACGCCTTCTGGCAGCGGGAATGAGGCCCTGCCTCCCACTGGCGGACAGGACGGGGAAAACGGCTCCGGGAGTCCGGAGGGAGAGCATGTCCCCGGAGAGCCCGGGAGCCTTCCGGAAGGAGATGCCCCCGGGGAGCCGGGAGAGGGACAGGCCGGAACGCCTGACGGGGAATCGCAGGAACCTTCCCAGGAAGATGGGGGGGAATCGCCGTCCTCCGGGCCCGGGGAGGCGGCCTACATGACCGTGGAGGACGATTATTTCGCGGACGCGGTGTTCATCGGGGATTCCAGGACCATGGGGCTCTTCGAGTACGGCGGCCTGGAGGACACGGCGGCATTCTATGCCTCCACGGGGCTGACGGTGTACGAGATGTTCGAGGCGGAAATCGTGCCCGGCGAGGACGGGAAGATTACCGTGGAGGAGGCCCTGCAGCAGAATTCCTTTGCCAAAATCTACCTGATGATAGGCATCAACGAGATGGGGACGGGCACTGTGGAGTCCTTCCTGGAGGCCTATGAGGCGGCGGTGGCGCATCTGCGGGAGCTGCAGCCCGATGCCATCATCTATCTCCAGGCCATCATCAAGGTGACCACGGAGCGCTCGGAGCAGGGGGATTATATCAACAACGAGGGCATCATCGCCCGCAACGAGGGCATCGCCCGGCTGGCGGACAACGAGCATGTCTTCTTCCTGGACGTGAACCCGCTGATCTGCGACGAAACCGGGGGCATGATACCGGATTACACCTTTGACGGGGTGCATCTGAAGGCGGTGTACATCGATATCTGGAAGGACTTTTTGAAGACACACGCGGTATCGCTGCCGTGAGGGGCGCGTGCATGCGGCCCGGGGGATACGGGCAAAGGTCCTCTGGGCCGACTGGGCTCTAATGAATTCGTCCACAGTTTTTATGAAATTTTCTTGACGGATGGATGGGGAAATATTATGATAATGGTCAGAGGTTGTGGTTTTGCGGCTGCAGCCTCTTGCTATGAGGAGCCATACGCGGGGCGGGACATGGGAAAGACGGCGTGGAGCGCCCTGCCGGCGCGCTGTGTGAGGGCATATCTCCGGCGGGACGATCCTGTGGGAAATGGCCTCGGCAGGGCAGCCCCGTGGGCAAGAGCCCTCACGGGGGAGAGAATGAGTCAGGTGGGGGAGATCTGTCTGACGGATACAGGAGGAAGAGTTCATGAGCGAGAAAAAGAAAACGGCTTCCGGGGTCGGCGGTAAGGGCATCGGCGACGCATGCATCTATGATGCGAAGGCCCTGGGAGCGCCCAAGGTACTGGTGCTGGGGGTCCAGCACATGTTTGCCATGTTCGGCGCCACCATACTGGTGCCCATGCTGACAGGCCTTGACGTGTCCACCACATTGCTGTTCGCGGGGCTGGGCACATTGCTGTTCCATTTGCTGACCAAGGGGAAGGTGCCCGCGTTCCTGGGTTCCTCCTTCGCGTTCCTGGGCGGATACGCGGCTATCGCGCCTATGACGGACGCTGCGGGGAACGCGGCGGACAATTCGAGGCTCCTGCCCTATGCCTGCTTCGGCGTGGCCTGCGCGGGGCTGGTGTACCTGCTTCTGTCCCTTCTGATCAAGCTCTTCGGCACCGGGAAGGTGATGCGGTTCTTCCCGCCTATCGTGACAGGGCCTATCATCATCGCCATCGGCCTGACCCTTTCCCAGTCCGCCATCGACAACTGCTCCTCCGACTGGCTGATCGCCATCGTGGCCATCGCGTTGGTGATCGTCTGCAACATCTGGGGCAGGGGTATGGTGAAGATCGTGCCTATCATCATCGGCGTGATTGGCTCCTATGTGCTGGCGGCCGTCATGGGCCGGGTGGACTTTACCGCGGTGAAGGAGGCGGGCTGGATCGGGCTGCCCATCCACTGGAACCAGACGGCCTTCTGGGCGCTGTCCGAGGGCGACGCGTCCCTGCTGATCACTTCCGTGATTACGATCATGCCCATCGCGCTGGCCACGATTGTGGAGCATATCGGCGATGTCTCCGCCATATCCTCTACTGTGGGAAAGAACTTCATCAAGGAGCCGGGGCTCCACCGGACGCTTCTGGGGGACGGCCTGGCCACGATCATGGCCGCGCTCTTCGGGGCGCCGGCCAATACCACATACGGTGAGAATACAGGCGTGCTGGCGCTGACGAAGGTGTACGACCCGCTTGTAGTACGGATGGCAGCGGTGTTCGCGATCCTGTTCTCCTTCTCGCCCAAGTTCGCCGCGATCATCGGCTGCATGCCCACCGCCACCTGCGGCGGCGTGTCCCTGGTGCTGTACGGCATGATCTCGGCGGTGGGCGTGCGCAACATCGTGGAGACCCAGGTGGACTTCTCCAAGACCCGCAATGTCATCATCGCGGCATTGATCCTGGTGCTGTCCATCGGCATCAACTACAGCGCGGCGGGATCCGTGGGCTTTGCCATCGGGGATCTGAACATCAGCTTCTCCGGCATCGCCGTGGGCGCGCTGACGGGCATCCTCCTGAACGCGGTGCTTCCCGGAAAGGATTACAAGTTCGATGACGACAAGCCCAGCGATACCGGGGTGGACTTCGCGGTGAGGGGAAGATAGGCCGGGGAAGAACCGCACTGCCTTTGCCGATACCGGGGCGGATTTCGCGGTGAGGGAAGATAGACCGGGGAAGAACCGCACTGCCTTTGCTGATACCGGGGCGGATTTCGCGGTCAGGGAAGATAAGCCCCAGGCGAAATGAGAAAAGGATATCGTTAAAGCTGCAGCTCAGTCTCCGACTGGGCTGTAACAATATCGGGAGCGTGGCGCAGCCGTAAAGGACACGGCATGGGCCGGCCGATTATGATTGGGCCGTTGGCGAAGACGGCGGAATGGAGGTCAGTATGAAAGTCATAGACATGCATTGCGACACGATTGGCGGACTGTTTCATCTGAAGGAAGAGGGGAAGCCCCAGTCCCTCCGGCACAACAGCGGCCACATCGACTTGGAGCGGCTGGGGGAGAACCATTACTTGCTGCAGAATTTTGCCATGTTCATCCCCCTGGGCAGCTGCGGGGATCCCTGGGAGGCGGTGTGCGCCATGTACCGATACTATCTGGAGGAGCTGGAGCGCAACCGGGACATCCTGGCCCCGGTGCTGCGCTATGAGGACATCGGGCGCAATGAGGCCTCCGGCAAGATTTCCTCCCTGCTCACCGTGGAGGAGGGAGGCGTGTGCAAAGGGGAGCTGGAAAAGCTGGGCGAGCTCTACCGCATGGGCGTCCGGATGATAACTCTTACCTGGAATTTCGACAATGAGATCGGACATCCCAATTTCGATGGATTCCTGCGGGAGAGACTGGAGGAGGCCGGGGAGAGGCTGCGCAAATGCACGCCGGGAACGGAAGGGTGGGAGCAGCAGCGCCTGGCGGTGCAGGCCGCCCGGGACGCCTGCATGCACACCCCCAATGTGACGGGAGGCCTCACCCCCCGGGGCAGGGAGTTCGTGGAGGAGATGGAGCGCCTGGGCATCATCCCAGATGTGTCCCATCTGTCCGACGCGGGCTTCCTGGACGTGCTGGAGGTGACGAGGAAACCCTTCGTGGCCAGCCACTCCAACGCCCGGGCGGTGTGCCCCAACGTGCGGAACCTGACGGACGATATGATCAGGAAGCTGGCGGACAGGGGAGGCGTCATGGGGCTGAACTTCTGCCCGGACTTCCTGGAGGAGAAGCCGGTGGGAGAGGAGAATCCCGGCACCGTCGCGGCGGTGGTGCGCCATGCGGAGCACATCGCGAAGGTGGGCGGCGTTGAGGTCCTGGGGCTGGGCAGCGATTTCGACGGCATCCCCACCCACGCGCAGCTCCCCGGGGCCCAGGGAATGGAGAGGCTCTGGGAGGCCCTTCATGGGGCCGGATTTACCCAGGATCAGTTGGACAGGATTTTCTATGGAAACGTGCTGCGGGTGTACCGGGATACGTTGGGGTGAGAATCTGGGGCAGGTTGCGTTTCCGGGAAGCGGCTCCGGATTCCTGCCAGGAAGCCGCTTTGAGGCTCCAGCCGGGGCCTCGCATCGTCCGTAGACTTTACTTTATCTCATAGTGACATACACGGGATTTCAATGGACAATGCCTGCTGGGCAGTCTGCATAAACGGTGGAAACGGATCCATGAAAATACACAAAATAATCTGAAAAGATTATGGAAAACGACAATTTACAAAAAGAAGAACCTGATATATTATTTTTCCTCAGAAAAGAAATAATCGGAGGGACGCTCCGGAGAAAGGCGAGGAAAGGTACGGATTATGCAGCAGGCAGTGGTTAAGTTCGAGGATGTGGATCAGGTGAGGGATTTCGTGAATACAGTCAGTATGGCAGACGCCAATTTCGAGTTGGGCTCCGGCCGCCGTATCGTGGACGCGAAATCGATTCTGGGCGTATTCGCCCTTGATTTGGCGCAGCCACAGCGCCTGATATGGGATTCTGACGACAGGGCGATCCTGGAAGGGATAGAGCCTTTTCTTGTCAGGGAGAGGGTAGGCTGAAGCATATGGTGAGCCACAGGCCGGGAATCTGGAGACAGGTTCCCGGTTTTCTTATGGATTTGGGTTGACACGAAGTTATATAAGGTTATATAATAGATGCAAAGTTATATAATGTTATATAGAGTTATATAAAAATAATAAAGTTATACTGCATAACGCTGAATGCTGCCTAATGTAATCATGCGAATGAACCAGTCAGCGTTATGCAGTCTGGTTTCACGGCAAGTGAAATCGTTAAGCAGTATATATAAGAGGCCGCCATGAACAATCCATTTACGCTGTCTTTCGGAAAAAAGCCATTGCAATATATATCCCGTATCCCGCAGACCGCTGAAATCATTGAGAATTTCACTGCGGAAAGGCCATCCAATCAGATATACATGATCACGGGGGTCAGAGGATCCGGTAAGACTGTCCTGATGACCGGCATTGCCGATGAAATCAGGAAAAAAGAAGGCTGGATCGTGCTGGAGCTGAATCCCAACAGAGATCTCCTCCAGAGCCTGGCCGCGAAACTGTACAGCTTGCCGGAGATGCATTCGGCGTTCCTACAGGCGAAGCTGGATTTTTCCGCGTTCGGGCTGGGTGTATCCCTGGAAAATGCCGTTCCGGTCACGGATATTGAGAATGCCATTGAATTGATGCTGGCAGAGGTTCAGAAGAGGGACAGGAGGCTGCTGATTGCAATCGATGAGGTTACAAATTGCAGCTACATCAGGATATTCGCCAGCTCCTTCCAGATTTTCCTGCGGCAGGACTATCCCATTTTTCTGCTGATGACGGGCCTGTTTGAAAATATCTATGAACTGCAGAATGAGAAGTCCATTACCTTTTTATATAGAGCGCCCAAGATAATGCTGGGGGCTTTGAACTTCACTGCGGTGCGGAAAAGGTATATGGATACCTTCGGGCTGGACATGGAAGCGGCGGAGAGGATGGCCGGACTGACCAGGGGATATCCCTTTGCATTCCAGGTGCTGGGGTATCTGTACTGGGAGAACAGGGAAGCTGGGACGGTAGAGGGGATTCTGCCGGAATATGACCAGTATCTTGACGAATATGTATACAGCAAAATCTGGTCTGAGCTCTCCGATTTGGACAAAAAGGTGCTGGCTGTGATGGCTGAGAGCGGAGAGAAGAAGGTCAAAGAAATCAGAGGCCGCTGCGGCATGACGTCAGGCCTCTTCTCGGTATACAGAGACCGCCTAAGGCGCAAGGGCGTCCTGGATACGGGCAGATACGGCGAAATCTCCTTTGCCCTGCCGCGGTTCGAGGAATTCGTCGGGATGCAGATGTTCTGAATTTTTACAGATGATGCAGAGGTTGTAGCCTGTAGGGGCTGCAGCCTTTTTTGGTGCCAGGACCCTCCGCGGAAGGAAAAACCGTCCGGAACCGGCCATTGAAGAGATGTGCCATAAACTGAAATAATGTATCTTGCGCAGCCCTCCTCCCCCTCTTTTTCCGGGATTCTGCGGTGCCGCGCCACAGACAGGCCACGCGTCCGGCAGCCCATTTGTTCAATGTGCGGCATTGGAGAAGTGTTTCTTGCCGGAAAAATGTGCAGAATATATAATATAGACAGATTCGCACATGTCGATGAGTGGAATTGCCCTGCTGGACGCAGACTTGGGGCACGGAATCAAATGGAAGCAAACGGAACCATGAGAGGATCCTCCCGATGTGAGGACCCGCACAGGAAAGTAAGGAGGAAGTTATGAAGTTCAAAAAAGTAATTGCGCTGATGTTGACTACAGTTCTTTCGCTCTCCGCGCTGACAGGCTGCGGCGGTAAGGATTCCCAGGAGAGCAAGGGGGGAAACGACACGTCTTCCGCGGAAGAAAGCTCATCTGCACAGGATGAGACAGATGGCTCAGCGGAAGGAAGCTCCCAGGCAGAGGGCGAGTCAGGGGGGGCAGAGGGGGAAAGCGCCTCTGGTACTGTCACCCTCCCGCTGGCGGAGACCATGACGTTCACCGCCTTCGCCGGGATGAACGGCGACTACACCATGACGGACAACATCGCCATGCAGAAGTCCCTGGCGGACGCCAACATCAATATAGAGTTCACCAATGTGCTGGGCGCAGATTTGGACGAGAAGAGGAACCTGGTGCTCAACAGCGGCGACTATCCGGACATTTTCTATAAATCCAATGTGGATGCCGCAAAATACGGTCTGCAGGGCGTCATGATTCCCCTGGAGGACCTGATCAGGCAGTATGCCCCCAACCTGACGGCGCTGCTGGACGAGAGGGACGGATGGCAGTACATCACCGCAGCTGACGGCCATGTGTACTCCATACCGGAGATCGACCTGAAGGGCGTTGCAAATCCGGCCTATTGGATCAACAAAAGGTGGATGGACAATCTGGGACTGGAGGAGCCCACCAGCTTCGAGGAGCTCTACGATGTGCTGAAGGCCTTCAAGGAGCAGGACGCAAACGGGAACGGCGACCCCAATGACGAGATTCCCCTGTTCTGCAACACCTACTGCAATCCGCTGATGCTGATGCAGTACCAGGATTTCCCCTATTCCGCATGGGAGAAGCTGGGAATCATCGACGGGAAGCTGGCCTATGTGCCGGCCACGGAGGAATACAGGGAGTTCCTGGCTTTCGTCACCAGACTGTACCAGGACGGGCTGATGGATCCCAATTCCTTCACCCAGCCCCTCGAGCAGCAGGCTCCTACCGGACAGTCCGGGGACGTGATGGGCTCCTTCTTTGACGCGGGCGCATTCCTCACAGTGGGGCGCGACCATGACGAGGATTACATCGCGCTGACGCCCTGGGATGACTGTCTGCAGCTGTCATCCGGCATCACGGCGAACACGCTGGCCATCACCGATGCCTGCGAGCATCCGGAGGTGGTGATAGCATGGGCCGACACCCTGTACACGGAGGAGGGCGGCAGGCTGGCCTGGATGGGCGTGGAGGGCGAGACCTATCAGTATAATGACCAGGGCGAGTGGGAATGGATTACAGGCAAAGGCCATGGCGACGACATCAGCACGGTACGGGCCAGCTCTACTATGCAGGGTGCCCAGAACCATCCTTCCGTGCAGCCTGAAGTGTGGATGACGGATATGTCTTCGGATATCGACCCCGATGAGGTATATCTGAACGCCCAGAGGATGAAGCTGATGGAGCACGGTGTGGTGCCCCTGCCGAACCTGGTCTTCACCGAGGAGCAGAACGCGGAGCTTTCCGTGATCAAGACGGACATCGATAACTACATCACGGAGTACATGGCGAAGGTGGCCACAGGAGAGACCACGCTTGACGATAGCTGGGATGAGTATATCGAGACATTGAAGGCCATGGGGATGGAACGTATGTTCGAAATCTACCAGGAGGTATATGATGCGGCCATAGCGGATTAGGATTTTTCCGGCGACCTGACGGCGGAGGATTGGTAGCGATATCATATCCCCGCCGTTTTCCCTGCATCGGCGCATCTCCCTCCGGCCCGCCGGGAGCGGGAGGGCAGGGGGCAGCGTCTGGGGGATGTTTTTGTGAAAAAAGGAGTGATGAGAATCCATGGAAATACAGAAAAAGAAAGAATCCCTGGGGATCCGGCTGTGGAAGAACATGAAGAAGAACTGGATCCTGTATGTCATGATCGCGCCGGTGGCGGTGTATTACATCGTATTCGCCTATACGCCCATGTACGGCATCCTGCTGGCTTTCAAGAACTATAAGGTCA
>OFGG01000512.1_pt1 | contig 32767 bp, 21 predicted proteins | sample 1521701 | NCBI WGS metagenome assembly OFGG01 (sample SAMEA3504081, study PRJEB24116) | mouse gut metagenome | biome: mouse gut; feature: mouse-associated habitat; material: faeces | place: Denmark | collected 2011
AAGGAGTTTCGCCTGGAGGAGGTCTTTTACGGGCTGAATATGCAGATGCTGATCTACCTCTTTGCCCTTTGTGACGATCCGAAAAAGCCCTTCGGCGAGGTGGAGCCCGCCGGGATCCTGTATATGCCGGGGAATATCTCCGCCGCAAAGCTGGCCCCGGATTCCGGGGAGGAGGAGGTCCGGGAGAGCATCACAAAGGAGCTGCGGATGAGTGGCATTGTCCTGGAGGAGGAGCCGGTGCTCCGGGCCATGGAGCAGGAGCTGGAGGGGAAGTATATCCCCGCCAAGCGAAAGAAGGACGAGAGCTTCACCGCCGATTCCAGGGTAAAAAGCGGGGAGGAGTTCCGGCAGCTGCGCCAGATTGTTTACCAGAATATCCGGGAGATGGCGGAGGAGCTGACCCGCGGGCGGGTTGCCCCGCTGCCGGTGCGGTGGAAGTCCGGAAAGCTCCCCTGCTCCTACTGCGATTTCCGCCTGCTTTGCGGCAACCTGGGGGGACGTATCTGCCGGGAGATGGGTTCCGGCAAGGAGAAGAAGGAAGGGGAGGAAGAGGCATGAGCCAGAACCGCTGGACCGAAGCGCAGAAACAGGCCATTGAAGGCTCTGGGGGCGGCATCCTGGTTTCCGCCGCCGCCGGCAGCGGCAAGACCCGCCTTTTAACACACAGGATAGCGTATCTCGTAAACGAAAAAGGAGTCGACCCTTATCGTATCCTTGCCATAACGTTTACTAATAAAGCGGCGAAAGAGATGCGTGAGCGGGTGGATCGTCTGGTGAGTTTTGGTTCCGAGAGTATCTGGGTAAGTACTTTCCATTCCAGCTGCGCAAGGATTCTGCGAAGACATATCCAGTTGTTGGGTTATGATACGAATTTTACAATCTATGACGGCGACGATCAGAAATCTCTTATGAAAGATATCTGTAAATTGCTGCAAATAGATACTAAGCTATATAAAGAACGGACTTTGCTTGGAGCCGTTGCTCATGCGAAAGAAGAGCTGATTAGTCCAGAGGAATTTCGGCTGCGTGCGCAGGGAGATTTTGCACAGCAAAAGATTGCGGAAGTATATGAGGAATATGAAAAGCAGTTAAGGGCGAATAATGCGTTGGATTTTGATGATCTTCTCGTGAAAACCGTACAGTTGTTTCAGACACAGGCGGATGTGTTGGAAAATTATCAGGAACGTTTTCGGTATATTATGGTAGATGAGTATCAGGATACGAATACAGTGCAGTTTGAACTGGTACGTTTGTTATCATCAAAATATCGGAATCTTTGTGTGGTGGGCGACGATGATCAGTCTATCTACAAGTTTCGGGGAGCGAATATCAGGAATATCTTGAATTTTGAAGAGTTTTTTGAAGATGCTAAGGTGATTAAGCTGGAACAGAATTACCGTTCTACCAGTAATATATTGAATGCGGCGAATGCGGTGATCCGGAATAATTACGGAAGAAAGGACAAGACGCTCTGGACGGCGAATGGCGACGGAGAGAAGCTGGAACTCAGACAGCTGGATTCAGCTTATGATGAAGCGGAATATATTATAGATGATATCAGAGATCGGGTAAATCAGGGAAATGCTGCGTATAACCATCATGCAATCTTGTATCGGACGAACGCGCAGTCACGTTTGTTTGAGGAGAAATTTGTAACGGCAAATATTCCTTACAGGATCATCGGCGGTATTAATTTCTATGCAAGGCGCGAGATCAAAGATGTGCTTAGTTATCTGAAGACAGTGGATAATGGAAAGGATGATCTGGCGGTTCGAAGGATCGTCAATGTGCCGAAGAGAGGAATAGGGCTTACGAGTATCAACCGTGTTCAGGAATATGCCGCATATAAAGAGATCGGATTCTATGAGGCGCTTCAGGCAGTCGATCTGATTCCGGGTATTGGAAGAGGCGCTTCAAAGCTTGAGTCTTTTGTGGCGTTGATAGAGCATTTTAAAGCCGATGCCCGTGAGATGAGCGTATCAGATCTGATGCAGGAAATCCTGGATGAGACGGGATATGTGGAGAGTCTAAAATCAGAAGGGGATGAGGAGGCAGAGGCAAGGATTGAGAATATAGACGAGCTAATGAGTAAAATCGTAGCATACGAAGAGACTTGTGAGGAAATGAATGAACCGGCAACACTTGGCGGTTTTTTGGAAGAAGTTGCGTTGGTAGCAGATATAGACAGTTTGGATGAGAGTAATGATTATGTGGTGCTTATGACGCTTCACAGTGCGAAGGGACTTGAGTTTCCACATGTATATCTGGCAGGCATGGAGGATGGGATTTTTCCTGGTTATATGACGATTATTTCTGAGGATATAGAGGATCTGGAAGAAGAGAGGCGTCTTTGTTATGTGGGAATTACCAGAGCTATGAAAGAGCTGACCCTGACTTGCGCAAGGCGCCGGATGGTCCGCGGTGAGACACAGTTTAACCGAATGTCAAGGTTTTTGAAGGAAATTCCGGTGGAATTGGTTTCGACGGGAAATATATTTAAGAAAGAAAAAGAAACAGAGATACCGGAGAAAAACGTGTATATGCAGGCAAGGCAGGCATTCCGGACAAAGGCATATGTGTCGCAAAAACCTGCGAAGCAGTTTGGAACCCCGGCAGGCGGGAAACTGGAATACAAAACGGGCGATAGGGTAAGTCATATAAAATTCGGAGAAGGGACGGTTACGGCAATCATAGAAGGCGGCAGGGACTATGAGGTTACGGTGGATTTTGATGAAGCGGGAACAAAGAAGATGTTCGCGGCATTTGCGAAGCTTAAGAAAGTTTAGGATAGATTTTGTTAATTTTCGTAAAAAGTTATAGTAATCTCAAAATGTTAGTGTTATAATAAAATTAATATTTGAAATTATCAGGACGTGGAACACGACTTGAAAAAGCAGAGGAAAGGATGTAGGAAGCATGAATAAAGTAGAAGAGATCATTGCTGCAACAAGACTGAGTGAGTTGATGAATAAGAAAGAGGAGGACAAGAACTGCAAGACAGTTCTCTGGGTTCTGGCTATTATCGGTGCAGTTGCGGCAGTTGCAGCGATTGCTTATGCTGTATATTGTTTCTTTACCCCGGATTATCTGGAAGATTTCGAAGAAGATTTCGAGGATGATTTTGATGATGATTTCTTCAATGAAGATGATCAGGTATAGAAGAATTATAGCTGAATATGTGATTAGAAGAAACAGGTTAGAAGCCTAGTGCCATATTTGTGTGGGTTACGGTAAATTTTGCAATGGGTACTAGCACTCCATCCGATGCGGCAGATGTTAATTATCTTGTTTTATGAATGGTATGCAGGGTAGTGACGTCTGTCGCATTGGCGTAACATTTTCGGAAAAGATTTTGTCTAGGAGAGGCAAAGCGTTCTGTATGAGAATTCCGGAATGTTATGCGGGGATCTTACCTGTTTTTTTGTGATGGGATAATTTGGTCGGGAAAGAGCCTGCACATATATGGATAGTAGAAGGAGGAAGAAGATGGATGAGCAGTGTTATGCATTATTGATTGACGCAGATAATGTGTCTGCGAAGTATATTAAACCTATACTTACTGAATTGTCAAAGTATGGGGTTATAACATATAAAAGGATATATGGTGATTGGACAAGTACGCATAATTCCAGTTGGAAGGACGAGCTTTTGATAAATTCCATTATGCCGATTCAACAGTTCAGTTATACACAGGGAAAGAATGCAACGGATTCGGCGATGATTATTGACGCGATGGATATCTTATATACGAATGATGTGGATGGTTTCTGTATTGTTTCCAGCGACAGTGATTTTACGCGGCTTGTAACTCGGATCAGAGAGAGTGCGAAGATGGTGATCGGCATGGGTGAGAATAAGACGCCGGAACCATTCCGTAAGGCGTGTGATAAGTTTACTATTCTTGAGAATCTTCTGAATGAGCAGGAACCTGGGAATTCAAAGGGGGAAGAAACTCATGATAATCTGAGTAAAGAGCAGATTGAGGACGCTATCATTAAGATGGTCATTGAGAATCAGGACAACAATCGTCCGACAGGGCTTGGTGAAGTAGGAAGCCGCCTGGTAAGTCTGTATCCGGATTTTGACGTACGCAGTTACGGCTATAATATGTTGTCGAAGTTTTTGGAAGAATTCTCAAGGGTTCAATTGGTGAAACATGGTAATCTGGTTTCCGTTGCTCTGAGAGAGGATTGGGGAATGAAAGAGGATATTGACAGATATGTGCTCTTTCTGGTTAAGAGAGGCGGTAAAAACGGAGTAGAACTTAGTACTCTCGGAAATAAAGTATATGAGAAATATGAGGATTTTAAGATCAGCGATTACGGATATTCGCAGTTCAACCAATATGTAAAGAGTATTGAAAGGATAGAGGTAGAACAAGACGGAACAATATTGAAGGCGAAGTATCAGAAGTAAAAAGTCAATGCTGCGGGATATTAGAACGGAGAATTACAAATTACAGAAAGAAAGGAAAACAGGCGCTATGAAAAAGGGAGAAGTATACGAGGGAGTAATCGAGAGAGTAGAATTCCCGAATAAGGGGAAAATATTGCTGCCTGATGAAGATAAATATGTGGTTGTAAAAAATGGGATTCCGGGACAAAGAGTGCGTTTTTCTGTCAATAAGATTCGTAAAGGAAAAGCGGAAGGACGTATTCTGGAGGTTCTTGACGTTTCACCGCTTGAAATAACTTCTCCGTGTCCTCACTTTGGGCAGTGCGGTGGCTGTACTTATCAGAATCTTCCTTACGAAGAGCAGATTAAGATGAAGAGCATTCAGATAAAAGCTATGATGGATGAAGCGGTGGAAGGAGAATATATCTGGGAAGGAATCAAGCCAAGTCCAGTCAAGGAAGGATACCGCAATAAGATGGAGTTTTCTTTTGGGGATGAATATAAGGATGGACCGCTGGCTCTGGGAATGCATAAACGAGGTAGTTTTCATGACATCGTGAACGTTGGAGATTGTCGGATTGTGGATGAGGACTATAGGAAGATTCTGTTGTGTACGCTGGAATATGCAAGAGAAACAGGTCTTCCCTACTATCACCGTATGAGACACACAGGGTTTTTTCGCCATCTTCTGGTGCGCAAGGCTGTAAAAACAGGGGAGATCCTGATCGATATAGTGACGACAGGAGAATGCGGTTTTGATGAGAACAGATTTATTGAAGGGGAATGGGTAAAGAGACTGCTGTTATTGGAGCTTGACGGTACGATCGCGGGAATCCTGCATACGCAGAATAACAGTGTGGCGGATGTTGTGAAGAATGAAGGAACTGAAATTCTGTACGGACAGGATTATTTCTATGAAGAGTTGCTGGGACTAAAATTTAAAATTACGCCGTTTTCTTTCTTCCAGACGAACTCATTGGGGGCGGAAGTACTGTATGAGACAGTAAGAGAATATATCGGAGAGACAAGAGATAAGGTGATTTTCGACTTGTACAGCGGAACAGGGACAATTGCGCAGATCCTGGCGCCGGTGGCGAAGAAGGTGGTGGGCGTTGAGATTATAGAAGAAGCCGTGGAGGCGGCGAAAGAGAATGCTGGATTGAATGGGCTGGCAAACTGTGTATTTTGGGCAGGAGACGTGCTTAAGGTGATCGATGGGCTTCATGAGAAGCCGGATCTGATCGTGCTGGATCCACCGAGAGACGGGGTAAATCCGAAGGCGCTTCAGAAGATTACGGATTTCGGAGTGGAGAGAATGGTGTATATTGCATGTAAGCCTACGAGCCTGGTGCGGGATCTGGAAATGCTGCAGGGTAGAGGGTATCGGGTGGAGAGGATTGGGGGAATTGATCTCTTCCCGGGGACTTATCATGTGGAGACTGTGTGCCTTTTGTCCCAACGCAAACCGGACGCTCAGATAGAGATGAATCTAGAAATGTTGGAGCTGGAACTGTCCAGCGCAGAAACAAAGGCAACGTATGAAGAGATAAAGTCTTTCGTGTTGGAGAAGCATGGCCTGAAGGTAACAAATTTATACATAACCCAGGTCAAAAGAGAATGCGGCATTGTGGAGAGGGAAAACTACAATCTCCCGAAGAATGAAGATGGACGAGTACCTCAGTGTCCCGAGGATAAGCGTCAGGCCATCAAGGCGGCATTCAGGCATTTTAAGATGATTTAAAATGAAACGAGCAGAAGGCGGTCAGGAACAGGTGATTCCAGGCGGCTTTCTTTTTTGCGTAAAATAAGTCTGACAAGATAAAACATCTAATCAGACTTGTCATGTGTAAGCTATATTGAATTCAATCATTAGCGGGCCGAAGTTTTTAACAAAGTAATCGTATTGTGCCGGGTGTGTATCTCGGAGTTTTTGATATCGGTTTTGTCCCTCCGGTTCAAGCTGTACACCAAAGCCACAGTACATGCATCCGTTACGGCTATAGCCCATTTCGTATAATTCTGAAATTTTCACATCGTACTTTTCTATGTGTTCAAGAATATCATCCTCCGTCCAGAAAGAAAGAGGTCTTGATTGGTTGTCTTGACGTTCGTGAAATACATTGCAGCCATGTTCCGGCCAGTCCTTTTCGCGCTGGTGGCTTTCTGAGGTAAGAATGCCAAGGATGGCACATTCGAGTACAAGTTCACGAGCCTTCCGGCGAAGTGGCTCCTTTTTTAAACGGTCACAGCACTTATCAGAAATCGGCAGTTCTTTGTATTGGCTGTACTTCTTGAAATTTCTCTTGATGTAATCAATGGAGTGATTCCGTGTTCTATCGGATAAAGCATGTTGATAGGTGCGGATGGCATTAGATACTCGCTTGGAAAACATCGGGTAACCATAGTGTTCTATGATTTTCTTAAATGTCCACATTTCACCCTTGGCATCGCTTGGAAGAACGGTGACTAGATTCGTGCCGTTCTCTTCTTTCTCCCATCGAATATGTCGTATTGTTTCTGGATACTCATTGGTAGTATTCGAAAAGAGATGCAGGATGTCCGGATACATTTGTTTGGCAATATGCGATACACGGTTGAATCCTCGACGCCGGAATAGGAGATATAGACCTTATCAAGTCCAAATTCCATAACAGTCTGACGTATGAGATAGCGTGTCTGTACAATTTTTGGCTCCAGATTCATATCTCTAAGTGAAGCCAATGTTTGTCTGCGTTCTTGCAGGTAGAGGGCATGTTTTTGACTACAGTAGGCTCAATACCGGCGATCAGAAGGATAGACGTTATCTTGCGTCAGCTCCTCTTTGCAATTTTTACAAGACATTTTTGTTTTTTCTCCTTTCTAATTTTGTCACTAGCAAGATATTTGTATTCAGTACAAAACACAATAATTTTGTTAGCATAGCCGTTTTATACAAGTTTTTCTTGTAATTTTGCGCAAGATATGGTAGACTTAATAATTAAATAACTATGCAATTTTTTTAAGGCGTGCGGTATGTATGCCTTGAAATCATGTTTTAGGCAGGGAAAATAGATGCAAAAACAGGGTAATCGGTCAGAAAAAAGTTTAGGTAAGAATTTAGCAAAGCTGAGGAAGCAGAACAAATTAAAACAGACAGAACTGGCAGAGAAGCTGAATGTTTCGCAGCAAATCATAAGCAACATCGAAAACGATAAATCAACTCCGGATATCGGACTGCTTATGCAGACGGCTGACATATACGGCATTACCTTGGATCAACTTGTGGGACGACAGTTCGTCGGCAAGGAAGGCACGGATGAATTGCAGCAAAAAATAATGAATTCTCTTAGCGGGATGGATGAAAAAGAAAGGAAGCTGGCTCTGGAACTTTTGCAAGTGATCCGGAATCAGGGTAATGATGATGGCAGCAAATAGTTATTTTAATGAAAACACTCTGGAGGAACTGATCGAGGAAATACAGTGTGTATATAGATCAGATAATCGTCCGTGGGTGATCGGCTACAGCGGCGGAAAGGATTCGACAACGGTCGTTGAGCTGGTCTATAAGATGCTCCAGACGCTGCCAGACTGGCAACGCCATAAAAAAGTATACATAGTTTCTTCGGACACAAGGATTGAGAATCCTTTAATAAAAATCTATCTGAATAAGATGAATGAGCTGATAGGGCAAGCCGCTGAACGAGATGGGCTTCCTATAGTGTCCACCATGGTCATGCCTCCGGCAAACAATTCATTCTGGGCAAATGTAATAGGAAGAGGCTTCCCTACGCCGAGAGTGAATGGAACTTTCAGATGGTGTACAGACCGATTAAAGATTAATCCGAGTGCGGATTATATCAGAGAGGTAATAAAAAAAGAAGGGAACGAGGTTGTAGTTCTCTTAGGCGTTCGAAAAGCTGAGAGTATTGCCAGAAAAAGACGTATTGAAGGTAGAGAACTGGCTAATCGCTTGATGAACAGGCATGAAACCATACAGGATGCTTATGTCTATAATCCCATCGTCGAGCTGACAACAGACGATGTGTGGGATGTTTTATTGCGCCTTGACGGTGGAGAAACTCCGTGGGGGTCAAATAATAATGAATTGGTTTCTCTTTATGCGGACGCAGACAGCGGAGAATGTCCTTTTGCCGGGCTCCATGCCGGAGGACAGACGCAGTCTTGTGGTAATTCGAGATTTGGATGTTGGGTGTGTACCGTAGTCAAAGAAGACAAATCTCTGAATGGATTTATAAAAAGCGGACATCGTGAACTTATTCCTCTATCTAAATTCAGATCCTGGCTTATGAGTATTCGTGACGATGACGATAAAAGAGAGAAGAAAAGAAGAAACGGCACGGTGTACGAAACGAAGGATGGTCAGATGGGATACGGTCCTTTTACGTGGGAGGCTAGACAACTTATTCTGACAAAGCTTATAGAGACACAGCAGCGGATGGGTTATGAGCTGATTACTGTCGAGGAACTTAAAGCAATCGATGAGATTTGGGATGCAGAACTGGATCTCTCCCGAAGAACACTTGTGGAATTATACGAGAAACTCACTGGCGTTAAGCTTCCATGGTATCAGTATAAAGAGCCTTTGATTGATGCTGAAACGGTGGCAGAACTTGAAAGATTGGCAGAAGAGAATGATGTTCCTTTCGATTTGGTAAGGAATATTATTCTGTCTGTAAATTATAATAAAAACTTTTCGAACCAGAAAATTATGAAAGAGGCTTTGGAGCGGTTGCTTAACCAGCAATGGCTGCACCATGCTGCCTTGAAGGAGATTGAAGATGAAAATAAATAAAGTGATTTTATATAACTTCAACTCCTTTGAGGGTGTAAATGAGTTTGATTTTTCTGTTGATGACGAACAGAAAAACATTGTGCTTATTGGAGGCAAGAACGGAGCCGGAAAGACGTCCTTATTTACTGCTATAAAGATTGCATTATACGGACCCCTTGCATATGGGTACGTTGGTATTAATCCACATTATGTGGCAAAAATCAAGGATTGTATAAATTCAAAGGCTTTCCAAACGAATAAGGTTGAAGCCAGAGTTCAGATTAACATTTCCTTCATGCTGGAACGAGAAATGAGGGATTATGAAATCACGCGCGAGTGGGATTATAGTGGACAGAAGCTTGTCGAAACATACTATGTGAAGCTTGACGAAAAGACTTTGGACAAGCAGGAACTGTCATATTTCCAGAATTATTTAAAGAGTCTGATTCCGCCAGATCTGTTTGAATTTTTCTTATTCGATGGAGAAGAGGTAGGAAGTGTTTTCTCAACGAGTTCATACAACTCTTATGTCAGGAATGCTGTATACACATTATGCGGTCTGGATACATATGAAATTATCAGGAAGTATACTCATGGGTATGCCGGAAAGGCTACGACGGAGGATGAGTCTAGACTTATAAAAGAATATGAAGAGACAAAGGGTGCTGTTGAATCGGCAGAACATAGGAGCGAAGCACTGACTGCCGAGATTGAATCCATTGAGGAGAAGATTGGACTGCTGGAAACGGAACGGATAGAGTTGGAAACCGCATTTAAAAATGTGGGAGGGATCACCGATTTGGACAGAAAAAAGCTGAAGCAGGATTTTGATAAGGCCGAGCGGGTGAAGGCAGAATCTACGGCTAAGATTAAAATGTTTGTAGAAGGATTGATGCCTTTTTACATTATTAAAGAAATCACCGGAAGTATTTCTGAACAATTGGATTACGAAGAAAAGGAAGAGATATTCCATTACGTTCAGAGACTTTTGTATCAGGGCGAGATTCAGAGGGCGTTGTCGGATAAAGTTCAATCCGTTGATGATGTACTGAATATGCTGCTGGATAAATTCAAGCCGGAAGGATTCCAGGAAGATGCAAGTCCGATACATGACCTTTCAAAAGATGAGACTGCGCGTGTGAATGCGATGATATCCACGTTAGAGCACTTTGATGTTCAGGATATGGTACGCACAGTAAGAGAGAAACAGGCGGCAGCAGAACGCACTGTTGAGATCAATAAAACGCTAAAGAGCGCAATGGCAGACGAGGATGCGGCACAGTTCCAGAAGCAGGAAAACGATCTGTTGAAGCGTTCAAGTGCACTGAATGAGCAGTTATATGAAGCCAAAACAGAACTGACAGGGATTAATGAAAAAATAGCTGTTTTAAGGCAACAAAGAGACCACGCATGGCAGAAAGTAAAGGATAATGCGCAGAATAAGCATGTCTTTGAATTAAGCACAGGGCTGTCCTCCATGATGGATACGTTGCTGTCGAAAAAGACAGAGGACGTAAAGAGAGGACTTGAAAGACTGATTGTAAAGAATCTGCATCGTATTTACAGAAAGAATAATCTTATTACGCATATAGAGATAGATGACGCATTCCAATTCAATTTATACCAGGATGCTTCGTATACTGCCGGTGAACTGGCGTATTTGATGAAGAATCTTGGTAAGACGGGATTTGCGACGATGATTGGAAATGATGGGCAAAAGTCATTGTTTGAATACTATAGTGTGGACTCGCTTGGCAAATTGCAGAAGCAGCTTTCGTTCAATGCTTCGGACAGGTTCGAGCTATATAAGAACATCGATTTGAGCCGGCTCTCAAGAGGTGAGAGACAGATATTTATTCTGTCATTGTACTGGTCAATTATTGAATTGTCCGGACAGGATATCCCGTTCGTAATCGATACACCATATGCACGAATAGATGCAAACCACAGAAAGGAGATTTCAGAGAAGTTTTTTCCGAATATCAGCAAGCAGGTTGTTATCCTCTCAACAGACGAGGAAATTAACGAGGAGTATTACCAGGTTATAAAGCCATACGTTGCGAGGGAATATTTGCTGATTAATGACGAAAATCAAAACAAGACGTCGGTAGAGACGAGATACTTCTTTGAGGCATAGCTTATGATTTTTAGATTAAAAACATCCAAGAGGACACAGCAGATTTTTCAGGAGCTGGAGAGCCGGACAAATTATAAGCCCTACACTTTGGTGAAACATGCAATTGCCTGGTCTTTGAAGGAAAATACCTCAGTAGCCGATTTTGAAATGGATTCAGAAGGATTGGATTTAAACAGGCAGACCATTACCGGGGATAATGAAACCTATTTTAAGGTTTTGATTGAACAGGTGGAGGAACGTTATCTTTCGGAAGAAGAGTATTTTCCAAAGTATGTGAAAGCACATATTGACCGGGGGAGCGAGTTGCTTCTGGATATGTACAATCACGCAGGCAGTGTTGATAAGTATATTCTTCAAGTTCTTGGAGTGGGAGATACGGTATGATTTATTTTGATAATAGCGCAACCTCGCCGGTAGACGAGGAGGTTTTGGAGGCTATGCTGCCGTATCTTCGAGAAGAATACGGGAATCCATCCAGTAAGTATTACTGTAAGGCAATAAATGCACACAGAGCCGTAGAAGAAGCCAGGAGCCATGTTGCCAAGCTGCTCGGGGCTGCGTCAGAGGAGATTATTTTTACTTCCGGGGCTACAGAGAGTACAAATTTTATCATAAAGGGATACATGGATTATCGCAGATATTATGGAGATGGCAGAAATCATATCATAACATCTGTGGCCGAACATAAGGCGACACTTAATACTTGCAAATACCTTAACGGAGAGCTGTATTCCAACAATGATCCAACGGTGAGCCTGTTCGGTGATAAAAGGTGTGTTGACCGTGGGTATGAAGCGACTTTCGTGGATGTGAGCAATATTGGAGAAATCACGACAGAGGCTGTGAGTGCTGAAATCAAACCAAACACAGCTTTGATTTCAGCAATTTATGCCAATAATGAGATTGGTACAGTGAGCGATGTTAAGTCAATTGCTGCGTTATGTAAAAAGTATGGAATTGCTTTTCATTCCGACTTAACCCAGGCGGTGGGCAAGGTATCATTAGATGTTCATGATATGGGGCTTGATTATGCTTCCTGTTCGGCTCACAAAATATACGGTCCCAAGGGAATAGGCGCGGCTTATCTGAAATCTGATATGTTTGGCATCGAGCCTATCACCGCATTTATGCATGGCGGCGAACAAGAATCCGGATACAGGGGTGGCACCTTGGCAGTACACAATATAGTCGGATTTGGCAAGGCTGCGGAGATATCACTTCGTGATGCAAAGAAGAATGAGAAGCATTTGATAGAACTGGACAAGCTGCTGGTGGCTGGTTTAAGAAATGTTCCGGAGATTTCTCTGACAAATCCTTCAGAAAAAAGGTTGCCGGGAATAGTAAGCATTCTTGTTGATAAGAGAAATTTCAATAACGAAAGATTTATTAAAAAAATCAGTGATGAGCTTGCCTTGTCGACCGGCTCTGCCTGCAGTGCCGGGGAACCGTCATATGTTATAAAAGCTATCGGATTGGAAAAGCAGGTTTCAAAGGTAATCCGTATCACGATAAATAAGTACACAACAGAAGAGGACATGCAAGTACTTCTCTCTGTGTTAAAAGAAAATATTTAGAGGTGCATTGATGACGATAGTAGAGGCATTGAAGGAAGTTCTCAAAGACAGCGGTGGTCTGACGCATAAGGAAGCATATGACAGAATAGTGGCAAGAGATTTGTATCATTTTCGTGCTAAAAAACCGGATAGTGTTGTTAACCATGAAATACGCTGTCATTGCGAAGATCTGAACTTTCCGAGTGCATCTGTAGTTAAATATTTTCGGATAGTCGGTAAAAAGGGAAACAAGCCTTTGTATGGGCTGATTGAGGAAGATAAAGAAGATCAGCCTCGGATTACAAAAAAGAAGATGCCTCCGGTAGCAGAAGCGGAACTTTTACCTGAAGAAAAAATAGACCTAACATATCTCTTTTACAAATCAAGTCTGAAAAAGGATTTGTTAGATCATATTATGGACTGCCATCCGAGATTTTTTGAACAGCTTGTAATTAAGCTGCTGCTGGAAATGGGATACGGTTCTGACGAATTATCCGGTCGTGTGCTTGGAAAGTCTCATGATGGTGGCATTGATGGAGTTATTTACGAGGATAAACTTGGACTTAGCAAGATTTACATACAGGCAAAAAGAAATGATACAGGAAACACTATTGGAAGACCTTTGCTGCAATCATTTGTAGGTGCAATGCAGGATGTTCAGAAAGGTGTATTTATTACTACATCTACATTTACAAAGGAAGCGAGGACGTATGCAGAAGCACAGCAGCAGAAGAGCTTAAAGCTGATAGATGGCGACCTGTTGGCAGAACTGATGATCAAGTATGGGATCGGTCTGGAAAAGGTACAGACATACACCGTATATAAGGTGAATGAGGACTTTTTCGAATGACTTAGTACCGGAGGTGAATGCCATGGCTGTGATGATAGACAATAAGCCTGAATATAAAGGCGAAGCAAAGGTATGGGAGAGTTTTTCAGAAAATCTTCCGGCAGATGCTGTTGTTTATAATGGGAGAGAAGTAAAAGGAAGAGAGTTTGACTTTTGCATCCTGATGAAAAACATCGGGCTTATTGTTGTGGAAGTCAAGGGATGGATTGCGGATGCGATTATAGATGTTGCCGGAGTCGATGATATTAAAATCGAAGGATACGCTAAACCGGTAAGGTCACCAAAAAAACAAGCCAGAGCATATCGATTTGGTCTCCTTAGCTTGATAAATGATAAGTTTAATGTCAGTCCGCTGATTTTTGATCTGGTATGCTATCCTTTTATTTCGAAGCCACAATATTATGAGAAGAGATTGGATATAGTTTCTGAGGAAGACCTTACTATTTTAAAAGAGGACTTAGCAGATCCCTCATGTCTTGGTGCCAAGCTTCTGGCTGCCTACAATAAGAGCAAATCAATTCCCCATGCACAGATGGATGAGGTGCTGGTCGGAAAAATTAGACAACACTTCGAACCACATTTTGAGATCAAACAGCCTGCGGAGACAGGAACGCAGACGTCATATTCTGTTGTCATCGTGAATGCAGGCAGAATGAAGAAAAAGAAAATTCATGACATTGTTGACGGATATTTGGCCGGAACCAAGACCATTATGTTTCTTGACTCCGAGGACGTGGCAGATTCTGTCTTATATATATTTGGCGAGGAACTTAATGAAAAGGGCATTGCCATAGAGAAGAATAATTTGAAGCTGCAGGGCGGTGTGGACAATGAGCTTGAGCTTAAGGGTAGTGAATTCCGGGCGTTTAACTTTGAATTGTATGTGATTGAGGAGCTCGAAGAGTTAATAGAAGAAAGCTTGACTATATATGAAGGACATTATTCGGATAAGGAGAAAAAAGTCCTTGAACTGATGGCGGAGAAAAGCTCATTTAATATTCAGCAATATTATGTGGAACATGCGCCGATTGACAAAAACGTTTTGGTTAAGGCAGGTGCCGGTACGGGCAAGACTTATTCTATGGTATCCCGCATTGCTTTTCTGTGCAACAAATATGAGAACCCGGTTGTTAACGTGATTGATGATATAGCGATGGTGACGTTTACCAATGATGCTGCCGACAACATGAAAAATCGTTTGAAGCAGCTCTTCATTAATTATTTTGTGCTGACAAGTAATCCGAAATATTTGAGGTACATAGAAGATACGGATTTCATGAGAATCTCTACGATTCACAAGTTTGCAAGGGAAATTATAAAAGAAATTTCCATGCATATGGGATTGGGAGAGAATTTTGCCATTACCTCCGGAGATTATGCAAAGGAGCGGATTTACGAAAAATATCTGAATGCATTTATTGAACGCAAGGAGCAGGAAAATCCTAATTTTATAAATGACATTAAATTGCCTATTTATCAGTTCAGGAGAATGCTGGTAGATTTTTCAAATCAGCTCTACAACAAAAGTATAGATATCAAGACTGTCAAAGAGTCTGAACTTGGGCAGGCTCCGTCATTGATGCCGTTCTTTAATGAAATTGTTGTGGATGTAATTATAGCGGCAGAAAAGGAATATGCAGAGAAAATTCAGGAGAGCAACAAGATTGATTTGCGCGAAACCATGATTCTGCTGAATGAGGTTGTGAGTCAGAAGGATAGGGATAAGACGCATCTGAATTATAAGTATATTTTCATTGATGAGTTTCAAGATACGGATGATGCACAGATTGATTCATTCTTGAAGATACAGAAACTCATAGGCAGCGGGAACTTCCTGTTTGTTGTGGGAGACCTTAAGCAGAGTATCTATAGATTCCGGGGAGCGACCATAAGCGCATTTAAACAGTTGGGAGCCACGCCGGACAAATGGCGCGAGTATGAACTGACAACAAATTATCGGACAGATGGGCGGCTTCTGGAAGAAATGGATGTAATCTTTCAGAAACTGGGAAGTAATTCGTTGCTGCCCTATGCCTATGATACGGATCACCTTGTAAGTAGGATAGATGGCGGCGCAGAGGATGATGAGTTGCTCTGCTGTGTTCCGTATCATGGTAGAAAATCAGATACCAGTCTGAACGAAACACTGCTTAGTTTACTGAAAAGAGAAAAAGATAAGATTTTGGAACTTGAGAAAAGTAGAAGGTTGAGTCAGGAAGAAAAAACGATAGCAATACTGGTAAGGAAGAACTGGCAGATTGATAATATTGTCAAAGGCTGTAAAGAGCTGGATGAGAGCATTGAAATAGAGACAAAGGTTGGCGGCGATTTGTACCAGATCGAATCAACAGTGGACTTTTGCAAATTGCTCCTGGCATTAACCAATCCGGACGAACCGATATACCTTGTTAATTTCATCGAATCAAATTATGTCGGAATGAGATTGAAGTATCAGGGCTTACAGAATTGTGATAAAGAGGAGCAGAGAAGGCATATAACAGCTGCACTCGACGAATACTTTAAGACGTGTATGGGCAAAACATGGATGGAGACTGTTGCATTTGCGCAGGCCAATCCAGCTCTGGTTGTATTGAAGAAGATATATGAGAGCCTTCAGCCGTGGCGGCAATACAGTATGGACGAGGATAAACAGAGGTTTTATCGCTCGAATTATGAGCTGCTGATAGAGAAAATTATCAAGGCGTACAGCGTAGATTATCTCACTTTGACGGTTATTGCTGATTCGATTCAAATTAATATTTTGACACATCAGCAGGAAATGGCGAGGAGTGTTACTGAAGATAAGACAGGAATCCGGTTCTTGTGTACCACAGTACACAAGGCGAAAGGGTTGGAGTACGGAACAATAATTTTGCCGTATACATATCAGGATGCGGAAAACTTAAAAGAAGGAAACAGTGATGTTAACTATTCATCCGGAAAGCTGTCTTACTCCATAAAGGTTGGTGAGAACCGCAAAGACAATAACTCTAATTACAATGCGCAGGAAGAGGCCGGCGAGAGATTGTGTGAGGAAGCCAGAATCGTGTATGTGGCACTTACAAGAGCAATCCGTAATTGTATTTGGATGAAGGATGTTGACCGAAGAGCGACAAAAAGTTGGAGCAGTTTTCTGGAGGTGTAAAGAGTGGCATTTTCTATATACACATACAGCAATCCGTACGAAATCAGTAAGGAACCTTATTGGACGGCGATTAAGAACTATCCTCATTTTTGCGTGTCGCAGACAATGGCAAACGGAATTATGGGCTCCTACAGTGAGATGACTGCCGGAAAAGTTTCAACAGTTGAGAATCTTGTAAAAGGTCTTTTTTCCTATTGGGAGAGCACGGAGTGCAAAATCAAACAATCGGCTGCAATTGACGAGGCTATCGACAGAATGCAGGTTGTCGAAAACGAAGATAAAATCAAGCAGTCTCTGCGCTTTAACAGAAAGGCACTGTGTAATAGCCTGCGCATTTTGTTTGAACTGGATATGAGCATGAAAGAGATGAAGTTATCGCTCATGACAGATGAACAAAAAAATCTGATTCAGCTGTATCAAATAATAAAGGAGTCGGAGCTTAACGACTGCTTTGATTTAAAGAGGGATTTCTCAAAGGAGGACATTGAAGAGGCGATACGTACAGGCATGAAGCTTGAGAGGGAAGATGCCGACATCAGCTCCGTTGATATTGAAACCATAGTAATACACGGTGTTCATCAGTTTACGCCGATGATACTTCAGGCTCTGGAACAGATTGCAAAATATAAGAATGTGATGTTGCTGTTCAATTACCAACAGCAATACAAAAACGTGTATCAGACATGGATAGATGTGTACTCGTCGTTTGATTTACCGATAAACAGTCAGTTTATTAATGAGTTCCGTCCGAATGTGCTTCTGGCAAACAGCTATGAAGGAAATCTTTTGGCAGACCGAATGGCAAATTTGATAGAAGGGCATCCGGGAGAAGCAGGGTTAAGCAATCCTATCGAGGTGATTGAGTTTGATAACAACACAGAGTTTGCAAGCTACGTAGCTGGTGTATATGAGGAGGCATTAAAGAGGCAGGACAGGGCTGTAAACAAGAAGCGCTCAACACTTTATTACATGCCGGAACAGTTTTATTCTGCCAATAACAGCGTAAACAACATTTTGAAGGTATATTATCCGGAGCAATTTGGGGAAAGACATTTCCTTTCCTATCCGATTGGCCATTTCTTCCTCTCAATTACGAGTATGTGGGATGCGGAAGAAGGCGGAATACGGATTGAGAATATGAATGATATTGTAGAGTGCCTAAATTCCGGTTTTATAAAAGAAAAAAATCCGGGAGCCCTGTACTCCGTGTTTAACCGCACAAAAGAATTTTTCATAAGAGCAGAAACAATCGATCAGATTGTAGATCTTCTGGGCAAATTGAAAAAAAGAATACATAAAGCTGGGAAAGATGCGGATGAGAAGAGAATAGGAAGCAGGCTGGTGTATTTTGATGTCACTACAGCAGAGATCGATATGCTTGTAGATGCACTTTTACAACTTAGCAAGATAACCAAAGTTTTTTATGAAGACTTTGAAAACACCGAAAACAATTTCAAGGAGTTTTATAAGAAAATCAAAGACTTTCTGGAAGAAAGAGTTTTGGAAGCGGAAGATTTGGAAGAGGATTTCAGGGATGTCGTGAAGAGAGTCTTGGTAAGACTAGAGGAAGTGGAAAGCTTGGAAACAACCGGTTCCTTTGACGTGCTGAAAGAAACCATGGCGTATTACCTGAAGCAGGAAAGCAAAAAAGGAATGAGTGCGAACTGGATCGTCCGCGACTTCGAGCAGATAGATGGAGATATCTTAAAGAGCGTACATCAGAACAAGGACACGGTTTATCACTTTGCGTGTCTCTCTGACAATGATATGAATGTTACCAGGCGTGATCGCTTCCCGTGGCCGCTAGATGTAAGCTTTTTCGAGATAGCGCAGGATCCGATAGACTGGAAATATCAGGTCTATGTTAAGTCCAAGCGTGAGTATAAGAACTTTAAAAGATATGCGCTCATATACGGATTACAGTTTAACCGGGTGAAATTCAAACTAAGCTATGTAAAAAACGTAGATGATAAAGAAAATGAGATGTTCTATCTACTGAAGATTCTTGGCGCAAAAAAGGGGCATCCAAGATTGGGTGAACAAGAGAACAACAGAATCCGGCAGCAGAATATGGGATTGAATTTGCAGCAGCAGAATGATTACTCTCAGTACGACTATTTTCGGTATAAAATATGCCGGTATCGCTTCTTGCTGGAATCGACGATTGAACGGACAACGGTATATAGGGATCATTTCTTGCTTCTTAAGTATCTTGAGATTTTGTTGGAAAATGCAGCCAGACGCATGCTTCAGGGTCAAATTGCAACGGAAGATGTGATATTGGAGACACTTAACGATGAATTCAAAAGGCTTGAAAGAAAATTTGAATTCATAAAAGAAATGCATTCAGAGCGTATGGATATCGTTTCAAATGCAAGGAATTTCCTGCAAGCGAGTGTCCTTAAGGGAAAGTCGCAGTTTCCTAAAGTGTCAGAGAAAGACATAGCTTATATGAAGAAAAAAGAGGAATTTATATATCTCCAATTAGGAAAAGATGATAGCGGGTACTCTTCTAAATTCAGGGAAGTCTCGCAAGATGTAATTGATAGAGATTTGGATTGTCGCAAGCTTGATATGAACGGTTATTCGAAATCCAGTGATGTATGGTGTCAGTATTGTGCAGTCAGGGAACTGTGTTTGGAGTTTTACAAGTACGGCACAAGCTGACGAGGGAAAGGATAAAGTTATGCTAACCGAAAAAATGTATGTCCGTTGTCCGATTGACATCGACATGATTAACCCTCGTGATTTTATTATGGGGCAAATAAAGATAATAGACAGCTTCGCTGATATGGTTGAAGTTGTATTTCATGACCCATATAAATATAGGATTTACTATGGTGGGTTCCCTGAGTCAGCACATTTGCCCACGGCCATGGTTCAACGCTGCCAGTTCTTTGAGGGAGCGACGGTACGATATGCCAGGGATGACTACAAGGTTGTTTCCTGCATAGTTAATCCGGATGGACTTAATGAGTACTATATCGAGAATTCCTACGACAAGGAACTTATTAGGGTAACAGAAGACAAGATCACAGCTCCGTTTACAGTAGGCAAGGTTGATCCAGCATCACAGCTTCAAAAGTATGAATTTCAGAATCCTTGCTGGCTCTTCGGTCGTAGTATCGTTACTAAAACAATGAATGTTTTAGATAATTCCATATATGGATTCAAGGAACTGGCAGGATGTAAGATTTTTCTTATGCCACATCAGCTGAAATCAATCATGAGATGTTTGCAGGAGGAAACCTGTCGATATATGCTTGCAGATGAAGTGGGTATGGGAAAGACGATAGAGGCGGCATCTATACTAAAGGTATATTTTTTGCGGCACAGCGATGTAAATGCCTTAATCATTGCACCGGGGTCATTGATCGAACAATGGAAGCTGGAGCTTTTCCTTAAGTTTGATTTGTATGAAGGGGAGAATGAGCATAACAATTACATTACGTTCGCGGAATTAGAACGTGCATCCGCATATGAATGCAATCAGGACTGGGATTTTACGATTGTCGATGAGGCACACCGGCTTCTGATATACAGGGAGTATTATGAGGCATTTCACCGTTTGAGCAAGAACACAGAAAATCTGCTATTGCTTAGTGCAACACCGGTTCAGCAGAAAAGAGCAGATTATCTGGATCTTTTGCGTTTGATTCTTCCTGACAAGTATGATTCTTGTACAAGAGAAGATTTTGATGAACTTGTAGAAAAGCAAGGCAACATTACAAAGGCAGCATCCATGGTTCTTGCTAACATCGAGGATCTCGATGAGGTCCTTAAAAGTTCGGCTGAGGATGATGAAGATCCGCATGAAAATGAAGATAGTGAGGACTTTTTCGACGATGTGTCGAGCGGGTTCAAAAGGCTCTATAAGATTGTCGGGGATGACAAGCTAAAGGAAATGTATGAGAAGGCTGATTTTGATGATGCGGATGTGGGTGTTCGTGCATTCAAAATTGCTATTTCCTATCTGTGTGAAAATTATCAGATAGAGAAAAATATTATTAGAAACCGCAGAGATACACTTGATGACCTGCCGGAACGCCAGCTGGAGACATTGCCGTATGAGTTGGATCCGGACAAAAACTTTTATGAGTATGGAACATACCAGGATTTGGTAACCTGGATAACGCAGCAACCGATATCGGAAGAAGAGTTTGAAGGGGTCTTCAGACCGTTATTTGGAGCTTTCTTCAGTTCCCCGTGGGCATTTGAAGCAAAGGTTAAGGAACTTGAAAATCAGCATATCGTGATTCTAGAGGGGCTTAAAGAAAATCTGAGAAGATGGATGATTTATGAGCAGGACATAGTAGACAATATTGTCGATACGCTGGATGCCCCAGATGATTATTCGTCACGCATCGTCCGTACGATGTACTATCTGGATGAATATGCCGGGGATGCAAAGGTGGTTTTTTTCACAAATTATCGGGAAACGTTTGACGTATATAAAGCCATGCTCGAGGATTTTTACACGGAAGATGGCTTCAGTTGTTTTAGAAAAGGCATGGACTCTGATGAACTGGAAGTGAATGTTTGCAAGTTCCAAAACGACAAAACCTGCACAATTATGCTGTGTGATGAATCCGGTGGTGAGGGGCGGAATTTCCAGTGTGCGGATTATGTTGTTCATATTGATTTGCCTTGGGACGCAAACGTAATCGAGCAGCGCATAGGAAGGCTTGACCGAATGGGACGTTCAGGAGATCGACCGATTATTTCAGTGGTTCCGTATGCGGAGGAGTCCTTAGAGGAAGAGTTATTTAAATTCTGGAATCAAGGGTTAAACATTTTCGGGCACTCATTAAGCGGTCTCGAAATCATAATGAATGAAATTAACAATGCGATTGTTTCCTCGATTATCAGCGACTTTAGATTCGGACTCACCAATGAAATTCAAAATGTCATTGATAGAGCATCAAAACTTAAGGACCAGGTACGAGAGGAGCAGCATTTTGATACGGCGGCTTATCTCTACAGACCGATGAATCAGGAACTTATTAGCCTTGTAAAGTATTACAACCGTAACGAAAATCAGATGTTTGCTGATGCGATGCTCCAATGGGCACAGCTTTCCGGTTTCAGGGATGTTCAGGAGAAAAATGAGGTAATCAGTTTTAACGATGACTCTTTTTCCACCAGGTCGGCAGAGAATTCACTTTTGATTCCGCCGGATTGGGATACATATTTTGCTAAGAGACAAAATCAATTTTTGAGCAAAATCAAGGAGATGAGGAATGACAATTCTGTAAAGAATTCCTCTCGTAATACAAGAATCATTGATGGAACATTTAGCCGGAAAAAGGCGATAGAAAATGATTACATTCATTTCTTCGCGCCGGGGGATGAAATTTTTGATTGTATCGTGGATAACGCTATTCGCTCATGCCGGGGAAGAGTAGCAGCCTTTGCCATGAAATCCAGCGTGAATTGGAGAGGCTTTGTATATACCTGGTCGCTGTATCCGAATGAGCGGCTTTTGATTGAAAGGGGAATACCGTTGTCATATCTGAGCAGTTTTAGAAATTACCTGGCTGTGGAACAGATACAGGTTCCGGTAAGAATAGTTGACAGCACTGCTGCAGATGATGTTGTTCTTCGGGAGCTGAATCAGATGATGCAAAGAGATTTCGAGAGCAGCAAGGATAATATTGAGCACTTAGGAAAACGGGGCAGAGGAGATGGATTCCTGGGTATCTACAGCAAATATAGATCATCGAATGTGGATTATTTCCGAATGAACTATCCGCAGGATCAATGGGAGAATGTAGTAAGAAAGACACGAAAGATAAGCAAAGACAAGGCCTTGACCGCACTCAAAGGTCGTTCGCATGTGGCTGAGGCAAAGGTTGAGATGGAGAGAATTCTTACGGCAATGCTGGCAGCGGCAAATTATTATGGACAGGAACCAGAGGGTTATGAAAACCTAAAAGAGGCATACGATGTTGTACTGAAATGCTTAAAAAGACCGATAGTTCGTTTGGAGTCTGCCTGCTATGTATGGATGGTGAAGAGTAATGGATAAAGATATAATTGAGAGCTATGTAGAGAAATATTTGAATGGAGACACCCTAGAAAAATTCCCGGTAATAAAGGGAAGTTTGTCTGCCAAAGATAGATATCTATATAATACAGCAAAAAGACTCCTTGTTGCCGGAGATAAATTTTCGTCTGGCAAAGCAGGGAAAGATGTATTTTTGATAGCTCTCAGGAATTATTTGCTTTCGTTCCAGACTGAAATGTTCCTAAAGGATGAAACGATTATACACGAAAACGAATATGGTATACACACAAATGCTGCCGGGAAGATTTATGTGACACTTGATCTGCCAAACTATCTTGATAGTAAATTTGTAGAGCTGGCATTTCACGGGAACAATGCAAGAGAAACGGGGAATTCTACTGAGGGGATTTTTTACGGAACAAATGCGTTTATTCATAAGCTGACTGGATATAAACAGTTTAAGAGCCTTGAGCAGAAGTTTGCTGTGTTTGGCGCACTGAACACGCCGGATGGTTATACGACTTTGGTTGCACTCCCCACCGGCGGCGGCAAGAGCTTGATTACGCAAACAATGGCCTATCAAAATAAGGGGCTGACGATTGTGGTTGTGCCGACCGTTTCGTTGGCTATAGATCAGGTCAGAAATGCAAAAATCAACATAAAGAGCGATACTGCGAATGACGAGATTTTTTGTTATTACGGCGGTATGCCGGGAGTACAGAAGGATGAACTAAAGGAGGCCATAAGGAAGGAAACTGCAAGACTCGTATTTATTTCTCCGGAAGCTCTGATTCGTAATAAGGAATTTAAAAATCTTATAAAAGTCGCTAATGACAGCAGATTTTTAAAGAATCTGATAATAGATGAAGCCCACATTGTAATAGAATGGGGAGATTTTTTTCGTGTTGATTATCAGTGCTTGGAGGCTTGGAGAAATGAACTCATGACGGCAAATTCGCAGTTGCGCACAGTATTGCTTTCAGCAACATTCACGCGTAGTGCGGTTGCAAGCCTTAAGCATATGTTTTCAGTGCCGGACAAATGGATTGAAATCCGATGTGATGCACTCAGAAAAGAACCAAGGTTTATTCTTGTTAAGTCGGAAGGCTTCATGGATAAGAGGAAGAAAATGCTGGAGCTTGTAAAGAAGCTTCCGCACCCGATGGTAGTTTATGTCAATTCTCCGGACGATGCGGAGAATATAAGGTCTTTCCTTTCCCTAAATGGAATAGATAGCCTTGAAACCTTTACAGGAAAAACTAAATCTGCACAGCGAGAGCAGATAATAAAGGACTGGTCAGAGGACAAAATTGATTTAATTATCGCGACTTCTGCATTCGGTGTAGGGGTTGATAAGGGTGATGTGAGGACGGTGCTGCATTCTTATGTTCCGAATACTCCGAACCAATATTATCAGGAACTGGGTCGCGGTGGAAGAGACGGACTCATCAGTCTCAGTGTTATGTGTATAACTCAGAAGGATGATGTGGACTCAGCCTATAAGAGGATGGGCAAGGTGCTCAGTCCGGAAAAAATCTGGGGGCGTTGGCTCAGTATGTATAAGGATCCGACTTCTTCCTGGTTTAAGGGTACGGTTACATTAAATACAGATGTGAAGCCAACTTATAATGTTACTGCCGGAGATGATGATGCCAGTGATATCGATATTCAATGGAATATTTACGTGATCTTGCTGCTCCGTCGCCATAATCTGCTCTTGATTAGAGATATGATATTCTCAGCAAGTGAAGATGGTTATAAAATCCGCATCGAAATACTGGATGATACTCTTAGAAATGAAACGATTGAGCCACCGCAGATTATCAAGGATATCCGTAATCGCGAATCGGAGGGTTTTGAAAAGGAAATAAAACGGATTCGAAACAGCATATATAATGATAAAAGAATGTGCTGGTCAGAAATGTTTTATTCAACTTATAACAAGGTTTCGGTTTATTGTGGCGGATGCGGAAATCATGAGCACCCTGAACGTATGGAAACCGATAAGTTCCCATTACTTATTCCTATAAGGGAGCCTCTTAGAGATGTATCTGCTGAGTTTAGGAAGATGTGTCAGGGAGAAAACGAGGCTATTGTTATCGGAGATACAGAGGATTATTCCCTTTTGAATAAATTCTTGAATGCCGGGGCGAATGTAGTCGTTGTGGCTGATACAGCAATAGAGGAGAATTTTGATCTCATGTTGAATATGACCGGCAAGAGCGGTGTTATGATCATGGGCATTAAAGAGTACCGAGAGCTGTCCAGTCTTACGGCAGAATATTACCTTTCTGGTGGAGTCGTGGCCTTGTATAACACAGATGCTAAGGGAGCATATGAATTTTGTACTGCGCTGAGAAAATATAGAAAGAATAGCATGCGGCTTGTTCATATTACCGGTGAAGACTATTTCGTACCCAAGGCACACAAGTCGTTGACAGCCATGGTTGATGGACCGAGAATAGACAGTTACATTTTGGAAAGGATGTAAGGGATGTTTGGAAATAGAATGCAGCCTTCGGCGATTCCTGAAAGAGTATATGCTCTTTGCAGGGAAGTTGTAAGCAGACCAATAGAAGAGACTAAATTAAAAGCCTTGTTGGAACCGCAAAATCTCGGCGGTAAACAAGAATATTTTGGAAATGTACGAGCTGCTGCAGAGGAAATAGGTCTTATCAGTACAAAAGAAAATGTCATTTCTCTGGCTGTTGATAAGAATGAAGTTAAAACAATGGAGAATATGCGGCGGTATATAAATCTTCAGATGGAACAGGTGTCTGACAGCCTGTTCTATAAGGTAACAAGGCAGTATTTTGATATGGATGCCGAGGTATTAAAGCATACCAGCGTATCAAAAATGAGTGACCTTATGGGCAGAAGTATCGGAGAAAAGGTAATCGAGGAAGATATGCGTGCTTGGCGATTCTGGACAGCATTTCTTGGTTTTGGATACATGCACGAACCTACCAGTGCAGCAGGAATACTGCTTCCGAATGCAGCTACATTCCTAAATGATGTGATCAAAGATCGTAAGTTTAAGAAGAATACAACATTTGCTATTAATGAGTTTGTTTCAGAGATACAGCCAAGCGCAAACATCGTGCTGAATAATGCTGTGGACACTAAGAAGTTTAATATGGGATTTTCCAATGCGCTGAGAATGTTGCACGATCTTGGCGTGATAAAGGCGGAACATAGGTCTGATGCACTTGAAATATGGACGCTGTATCCGTGTGAAGGACATGACCTTGATACAACAATCACCCATGTTACGATAGGGGGTTAAGCATGAATTCAGAAATAGCAAAACAGAGAATCTCGGAGGTGGTCAGGATTGACACAATCACCAGCTCGTACGGTGACTTCCTGGCAACGCATGTTCCGCTGAAAAATATACAACTTCAGAAAGAATATGTATTTAATGCTGCTTCTTCTAAAACATATACGGAAGAACAGGTATATAAACGGGTTGTCTTGAATCCAAAGAATGAGCATCAATTTGTACTTGTTATTGGATCAAGTGGCGCAGGTAAGTCTCATTTGATTCGTTGGTTTGATGCCAAGATGGAGAGGGAAAAGCCCGAGAGCGAGGTGGTGTTGTTTGTTCGCCGAAGTGATAACACCTTGAAGGGGACAATTAAGCAGCTTTTAGAAAAACCGGAGGTAGCCTCCATACAAAATAAAGAACTGTATGATCGTCTTGTAAATGCAACATCTACGATGAGCGAGAGCAAGCTCAGGAACACCATTTACTATCAGTTCATCTTAGAAATCGAAACTGACAATGGCGAAGATGTGGATTATATGAGCAATGCAGATAGGAAGCGCATTGCGCCGCTTCTTAATAACGAGTTGTTCAAACAGCGTATGATGGCAGATGACGGGCCGATTGAAAGGATTTATTCAAAGGTTGCGGAGAGAGTTTCGGTTGACAATCGCGATGTAATAGCCGAGTTCTATCCGGAGGATTTTCAAATCGATGTGGCATTCTGCGATAAAGTCCAGCATGAAGGTGGAGATAAAAAAGCTGTCAAGCTGATGGATAAAATCATCACTGAGCCGGAATTAGCCGCAGATATAGCAAAATATCTTAACTCTAAGGTAGAAACTGTAATTCAAAGTTGTGCCGGTCTTGAGCCCGGTGACTTTGAGCAGGTATTTAAGGATATCCGGAGGGAGTTAAAGAAACAAGGGAAATCCTTGACATTTCTTATAGAAGACATAACAGCATTCACCGGTGTAAATGAAGCGTTGCTTAATGTTCTGACCACGTGGCATACCGGAGAAAATGAAAAGGATAATATGTGCCGGGTATCCTCAATTATCGGCACCACAAGCGAATATTTTAAAAGTAATTTCCGTGATAACTACAAGGCGCGTGTTACGCAGTTTATTGTAATTCCGGATGATGTGTTTGGGTCAAGCGAAAACGATCTTTGTGAATTTGTCGGAAGATACTTAAATGCGATGTCGCTCCCGAAGGAAACTGTTGATGCGTGGGCATTTGGTGATGGTGCCGGAGTGAATCTTCCTATTCATGATCTCGAACAGGGATATGGTTGGGATACGGCAACTACAGCAGAAGGAAAGGTATTGAATCTCTTTCCTTTTTCTCGAAAGTCGATTACGTATCTTTATACAAATATGCTGCAGGATAACTATCGCACACCAAGATATCTCTTGAGAGATGTGGTGGAGAAGACAGTTCGTGATGCATTGTGGAATTTTGAAAACTTCCCCGGCTTTAAGATTGTAAACAAGAACTTCAATTCCAACCTTCGAGAGACTATTCAAAAAACCGGAGTATCTAATGATACATTTGAACGGATGTATCTGTTTATGTGCGTATGGGGAGATGCTTCAACTAATATTTACGAGGATGGAGATGTCACCTACATTGCCGGTTTGACAGAAAAAGTTTATCAGGACATGGGCTTTCCGCTTATAAATGGTAAGCAAGTAGCTGCGAAGCCGAATCCGGCTAAGAATGAGAACAAAGCTGCGCAGCAAGCGGGTTCTGCGGCGGTAGTCAAGACTGAAGCAGAGAGAGAAGCCGAGAGAAAGCTTCAAGCTGCACGTGCACAACTGAATGATAGTCTGCAGGTAATAGAAAACTGGGTAGCAGGCGGAACGATTAATGTTGGTGCTACTACAGGAAATGTAGTTTTGATTTCCAAAGCAAGAGAGGATATGTGCAACTACCTGTATTCCTCAATCGATTGGCAGGCTGAAGGTGTGTCGATGGACACTATTGAAAAGATAAAGAAGGGAAAAAATCGACTTGTTGGTTTCGAACGTCAGAAGCGTGGTGTAGACGAGATGTTTTATAAGCTTCCGGCTGACAGAGAAACGCAGGCGGTGGTTGAGGCTTTCTTGGAATGGAATGTCCTTGGAAATAGAAGCTGGGATTTTGAGGGCGCAGAGAAGAGAGTTTACCGGGTACAGCTTTGGACAGAAAAAATAAAATCACCGGTTATCAAAGCTATTACGACATTTGAAAATCAGAAGATAGATTATTTCAAATGCGCAATGATGGCTGAGTTTTATAGAATTATCCTGCTGGGATTGGCTAAAGCAACGACAATCGATGGTCTGAAGGCCGAACAGATACTTGAAAGCGATATCAGGAAGCCAGGCGTAAATTCTCACTCTGCTGCATGGAATTCCCTTGCACAGCTTATAACAAGAGGAGAAAGTGACAAGGATAATCGATATACGGTAATTCAGTATTGTAACGTGATACAGGGAGAAAGTCATGCGCAGGTCTTTCTTAACAGGGAAGACTTTGATGCAATGGTACGCACTGTGAAGAGTGAAAAACTTCGAGTCAATGCCGACATCTTGAATAAAAATGATCCGGTCAAGTTAAGACGTGATGCCAGGGAATATCTTAAAAATATCCTGGACAGATTGGATAAAGTCAGGGAAGAAGAAGTGACCCGGGCAGAAGAAATTATGACTTTGGTCAGAGAGAACTTCGGTACTGACGAAATAGATGACGAGGATATCGAAGACCTTATGGACAGGGTTATTAAATTTTATGATACTGCGCAGGAAGGGAAGATGCCTGTAAAGTATGATAAGGACTTATTTGATGAGGTGAAAAAATACTCAAAGTCAACCGGCGCAGCAGTATGTGATATAGTCAAAGCGATAAAATTAAAAGACCCGCTGGAATGTATTCTCGCTTTCTCGCAGGATCCAATTCGAAAAGCAGAACGCCTAGAACAACTTCTTAAAAAGGTTGTTGCAGATGTGGCCAAGATTCAAGCTGAAGTAGAGGTCAAAAAACAGAAGTACGGAAGTGCCGGGAATTCGAATGGCAATGGTGGGGATTTTGCAGATGAAACGACTACACTGGCAGAATGTGCGGCAATCATTTCTAAGATGGGAGGGACAGTATGCTAATAGATATATTAAATGAATGCATAGTAGATATGAATACTGTTCGTGCCTTGGAAACTGCATCAGCGGACACAAAAAAACAGTCAGAAGCAAACTATAAATTTAAACAACTTGTTGTTTCTGTAAAACAAACTATCGTGGAGATACAAACAGCAGTAGAAAATTCGAAGTTTAGGCCTTCCACCGAGGTTATGAGTGGATTAAACGGAATAATTAAAAACTGCGAACAAGTTGTAAAAGTTGGGGCAGCCAATGCGGCAACTACAGGATTTATTGAGAGTGAGAGAAAAAGAGTCTATGATGCGGTAGAACAAGATTGGCGTGATTACTACCAGGGCGCGACAGCGCATATAATCAGTCTTCTTGAAATCGTTAAGGGTATTCTGCCGAATGAAGACCGGGTCAAATACGCAACCAATAAAATGAGGAGGGCTGCGAGTTGGGGTAAGACGGCGGATAATTACAGATTCTTGAATGAAGGTCTGGATGATGCCGAGAAAATTCTTAAAGATTTAGATTTGGATGAGGATTCAGACATCTTGGCATTCTTGAAACTGGTCAGCGAAGGAAAGGCAACAATCCGGAATCTTACAGATGAAATTCTTGCCTGGATAAAGGCAGAGAATCTGGAAGATAAGATGCATATCGAATTTTAAACGAGCAAGAGATTGTTTGTTAAAAACGACAATGTTTTTGAAAAACATTGCTGAAATCAAAAATTCATGCTTGATAAGGATGATGTTTGTCAAAAACAATAAAGAATATAGGAGGACGTAAGCTGTAAAAAGGCTTACGTCTTTTTTTGGTCTGCGAGGATAGTTTTGAATCTGTTTTTTATAACTGACAATAAAAAATGAAACGTGCTGAAGTTTCTATGAAAAAATACAATGTTTGTCGTTGGCAAATATACTGTGAAGGTATATGATGTGAATATCAGGATGACAAACAGTGGAAAAGTCATGCAAACAGGAGGAACTTCATATGCAGACGATATGTGTTCAAAGATGCCGGCAAGGCACAACGGAATATTACCTTGCCAAGATGCCAGCGGGAGAGTTGGTTGACAGCGTTGGTTTGGCGGCGGAGATGCCCGAATGGGACGGTATGACAGCAGACGAGAAGATGCAGAGAGAACCGGATTTAAACAGGGTTGTCAACGAAATCGTTCCATATTACGTAAGCGATGAGGATAGATTCTTCTCCAGCATAGTAGTAGATGTCTACTCAGGGTTCAGCAATTTAGTTTACGAGCCTGCGACCAACATAATAAATAATCTTCCGGTGGCATATCAGTTACCTTTAAAGGATGTCGGGTTCCTTACACTCCAGGGAAATGAACGATTAATTGCCCTTGATGGGCAGCACAGAATCCTGGCGATTAAGCTGGCAATTAAGGGTAAAGTTGCTATTCCGGCCAATCTTCTGAAACAAAAGAAGATGACACAACAGATGATGGCACTTACGCCACATCCGGAACTGGCCGGAGAGGAGATAAGCGTAATTTTCGTGGAACACCGGGATAATCTAAAAATCCGGAAGATTTTCAATAAGATTAACAAATACGCTCGTCAGACCGGACGCAGAGATAACATAGTCACTTCAGATGATGACATTTTTGCAATAATCAGCAGAAGGTTGTTTGGCGAAGGCGAGATTCTCGAAGCGGTAGAAGATACCGAATTGGTTAACTGGAAGTCGAACACCCTGTCCGAGCGCAGTAAGCAGCTTACCACAATAAGCGCACTGTATACCTCGGCAGAGACAATTCTCAGAGATTTTGGGTATTCAGCAAAAATGCTGCCGAGTCAGGACGAGATAGAAGGTGCGTTTGAAATCGGTAGGGAATTCTGGCAGGAATTACTGGAAGGCTTAAGTACTTACAAGGAATATATGCAGTTGATAGAGATGAAGGAGAAAGTTTCCGAGTTGCGCAAGATAAGCCTGCTGATGAAGCCAGTAACGCAAATGGCTTTGGCGCATGTGGCATACAAGGCAAGGCAGAGGGACATTCCTTGGGCGGATGTGGTAGTCAAACTCAATAAGATGGATTGGTCGTTTGATAATCCGGTTTGGGCGAATCTGCTAGTTACGGGGACTGCCAAAAAGAAGATGATTACAGGAAAAGAATACATCCGGGCAGCGGGACTGGTTATCTCTTATATGGTAATGGGTGCTGAGATGGCTAAGACGGAGATCAGTGAAGTTAAGGCAGTCATACTCAATGCTACCAATAATACGTCTGATAAGTTGCCGGATATGATTTCATAAGGGTGCATGCGAATGGAAGAAGATCGTAAGGAGATTAGAAATTCAGAGGGGAAGCGCATATTTGATCTGGTATGGAAGAATGACAAGGTTTACCTTGAGACCTATCATAAAGGTAAGAGAACGCAGATTCCATTACTGGATGAGCTGTATAAAGTCTATAAAGCACTGAAGCATGAAGAGCGGGTTGAGATGCTAGAGTATGTAAATGGACTAGCGCAGCGAGAATTAGCAATTGCATATTAGTACGAGCTCTGTTCCGCTTAATACGCGAGGACGCAATGCCGGAGTTGATTAACTGTAAGGTTATTAACTTCGGCATTTTGGGTTATAGAGGCGAATGACCCCAAAACGTATTTCTCTTTGGGGATATCGCAGTTCTTTTGCTTCTGTTAGAATCGAAATATCATATAAGAGGGAGGATATTTCAATGAAAAATGTATTTAAGATTTACAACAGTACTTTCCCAGCCACAAAGACTGAAGATCACAAGCCGAATCAGGTGCGCGAAAAGTATGCAGAGATGCAAGATAGTTCAGGCGGAATAAAACTTCTTTTGACTCATCCGTTGATACAAAGATTTCTTTGGAGTTCTTTAAAAATGGGTTGAATTCCAAACCATAACGGATCGTATCATCCATTAGTCATCACCTCCATAAAGACGTGGCTTTTCACGTTTGATATCTGCATTTTCGATCTTATTAAGAAGACGGATGGGTGTAAGCGTACCATCTGCTTCCACAACGTAGATGGATTCCATATCAGGAGAATAACGGAGTCGGATCCTCTGTTTTGCAAAACGGTAATCGACCTCATACTCGATGTGGTCAATGGTAACCACACAGTCAATGGAAACGCGGCGCTCTAACTCCAGTAAGAATAACAGGTCAATCTTATCTTCGGGTAAGCGGTGGAAGCAGTCCGGCTCGCTAAAATAGCGTTCCTGCGGGCTCTTTCCATTCAGGGAAGAATGGATCCTCTGGTTATACTGATTGACATACATGTACAGGCTTGTGCGAAGTTCATCAAGCGTATGGAAATCCCGCATGTCAAGGCCTGCCATCCACTGGTCTTTCATGGTACGGAACCAACGCTCCACCTTGGCCTTTTGGGTTGGCGTATATGGCTGGTCATAATGAACCGCAGACCCGATACGGGCAGCAAGCAGGTCCATCTGTCTGTTTTTGTAGGAACTGCCATTATCAAAGTTGAATAACTTCGGAACGCCAAACTTTGCAA
>OFGG01000515.1_pt1 | contig 32647 bp, 25 predicted proteins | sample 1521701 | NCBI WGS metagenome assembly OFGG01 (sample SAMEA3504081, study PRJEB24116) | mouse gut metagenome | biome: mouse gut; feature: mouse-associated habitat; material: faeces | place: Denmark | collected 2011
GGAAAAAAGCAGACCGACGCATATGGCGGATGAAGTCCATAGTGCGGCGGTCATTGCATAGTTCCTTATCCTAATTTAATAAACAATCCCAAATCACAGGCTCCCTTTTAACAGATTGCTCCCATTACTTGTTTCATTCCATCAATGACAGAATAAAATTTTTATCTTCATCTGATACAGTAACGTAAAATGTCAAAAACTCTTCGGGAACATATCCCCCCTTTATTGTTTCCGGGGCAATCTGCTCTTTTATGATGTTTGAATCTTCATATACCGTCAGTTCCATCAATTTCTCCAAACTTCCATCATTATAGGCAGCTACCGGTGTCTTGTAGGAAACAATTGTGTATAATACGTTAAGGTCTCCAGCCTTACTCTCCAGTGTGCCCATCTCCGCATCTGTATCAGATGGAACGTCTGCGTAATTTAAGTCATTAAACTGGCTGAGAATTTCCTCATCCAGAATAGTATTGATCAAATGCCCGTCACTTGAATATATTTCTATCTGTGAAAGTCCCTGTAAATCTTTTCCTCTGTCACTCCGGTCTACACCACAGCCAGCCAATCCTATGGTGGTCAGAATACCCATCAGTATAAATAAAATTATATTCTTCATTTAGATTCCCTCTTTTCTATAAGAAGTTTGCAGACAGTTACCAGCAATACACAAAACAGGAATATGATCGGAAAAACCGGACTCCACGCATTTGTGATAAGCCCTATCACCACTGCCAGAACCGTAGCAGGCAGAGCTGCATAAACCCATGCAAACTTACCTCGTGAATTTTTCTTATGAATATACTCTGTATTCTGTGCAATGATATTTTCCGCATGGATTGACATACCCGCCATGATCAGCAGCATAACTGCCGCAGCATCCATCAGCCAGTCCAGGGCATTGCACACTTCGTTTCCCACGATATCTTTTGCCATAAATATAAATTCTGCCCCGAAGAAGAACAGCACAACGCTTAATACGATCATGCCTGCATATCTTTTCCGATTCCGGCTGCTTTTCTCACGAAAAGACTTTATGATTGCCTCATCAAACAGCAATGCGTTTGAGCAGATTTCCTGATAATGCTTCGGCTGAAAAAAAGTCCATACCAATATGGCTATGCCTATTGCCATAGTTCCCCAATATAGCGGGAGCAGAAGCTGCCTGTAATCGGAAAAGCTGCCAAAAATATCAGAACTAATAATCAGCCCCACCCCAATAGCAATGTTCTTCGCCCGATGCCGTTTATAGGAAAGGAACCCATCAATCGTCTCCCGGCTTACATATATATCCACCGCTTTGGTTATTCTCATCCGGGCTTTCACTTTTCAGCAGATAATCCAATGTTACACCAAACATATTGCTGATCTGCAATAATTTATCGATCTCCGGTATTCCCCTGTCGCTTTCCCATTTGCTTACAGCCTGACGTGACACATCCAGCAGTCCTGCCATCTCCTCCTGAGAGTATCCTTTCTCATTGCGGATAGCCTTTAATTTCTCTCCAAAAGTCATTTCAAATAACCTCCCTTTCTGTTTTTCTGTTTGGATTATAAAATCAAAGCTGTCTAAATGCCACCACCTTAGCGCGTCATCCTGTCAATTTAGCGTATCATTCCCTGATATTACGGCTTATTTCCGTTTTGGGGCTGGGAACAGATATCAAATCATCTATTCCGTCTCCCTGAACATGCCAGCCATTCCTCCCACAAGGCTCCGCTGGCGCTGCATATAGGATTTCAGATTTTCTGCGCTTTGCCGATAAGCATCACAAGCCACTGATGGATTCTGCTTTTCCCTATTATTTCGGCAGAAAGCCGTTCCTGCTAAAGCAAAAGCACCCACTGAATTATACCATAAAAATTTTCTGTTTTTCACCCGATTGCACGAAACGACTATTTTCCAGGCGTGGAAAGCAAAAAAGAGCCATTGAACAGCCCTTCTCCTCGTTTATCTTTTTACCATTATGTTTTTACCATTTTACTCATATACAAACACGAAAACTCTGTTACTATCACGGAAACCCTTATATTATCACGAAAACTCCTAGCGAGTTTCCGTGATAATAACCGACTTTTGCCTACGAGTATAAACTATCAGACAAAAGAACCCCAGAACAACCGTTCGCACTCTCGCTAATGTAAAAATGCCTCTAAAAGCACACAAAAATTATGTAACTCTGAGACCTATGTAGTGCCACAAACGCCATATTTACAGGCTTTCTCGGATTACCGTGTCCGTATCTGCCGGAAGCTAAGACACCATGGGGGGGACCAGAGTTATCGCTCCCGGCACAAGGCTCTGCCCCTGCCACATTCAAACCTTTTAACGATTGCCTGCTATCGTTAAAAGGAGGTGCAAATTTGGTGGGCGAAACAGCCCCCGCAACAGAAAAAAGCCAAAAAATAAAACCGCCGAATCCGCGGAAAGCCTTATTTCCACGCATTTCTGCGGTTTTCCATTGTATCAATTTCGGTGTTGCGATGTTTCTTTTCACCTGTGGATATTTTCCCGATTTTAGCTAAGTGTAATTTGTAAAGCATTATTTTGAAGTATAAAAGCGTGTTGATTCTCACTGTTTCGAATCAAAACGCTTTTCTTTTTATATGGGATCAATGGTTTTCTATTTTCCCCGTCAAAATTAGTTGCGGATTCCATAACTTCCTAATTTCTGGCAGATTACACATCTCTTCCAATTTCTCATCATATTCCCACGGAAGTTCTATAAATATCCAATCAAGGCGAAAAGATTCTACCGCATCAAAGTATGCCACCACAGTTAAACATTTATGTGATTTCGTCTTATACATAAATAGGTCATACTTCTATAATTTCTCTGTACTGTTTGCGATTACCGTCCTCCAGACTGTCTTTGTAATTATTTAGGAACCAACGAAATATATACAATTCATATGGTTCAAATTTATTTGTTCCAGATTTTTCAACAAGAAATCTATCTACCACATCGGCTTCTTCTTCCTTACATATCCTATCCATTCAATTGCCTACAATTTAAAACTTTCTTATATTCCTGCACTCTTTCATTATAAAGAATAATTATCCATGTAAATGTAAAGAGTTTATCAGCAAAAATCCTATCGTTAAAATTTGCACCCAAACTTATGCTTGGGTGCATTGTATCAAATTGTGGTACGCAAGCCATATTGCATGTCCGGATTGATACAATTTTTGCATGGGCGCTATCTTTTTACATTTATGGCAAATGCCCTGAAATCAATACTTTTCAGAATGGCAGATGCGCCCACGCATAGGTGACTATCGTTTTCTTAGTTGGATATGCCGCACTTTTGATAGTCCATAGTGTAAAATATAACGATAACCTTTTTTCCAAAGAGTCTATCGTTATTTTTTATGCCCACAAACTATTAACTTCTCTAATAAATCAAAAAAATCTACATTACAACAAAATTCCGAATCAAAAGAAATATTCATCTAAACAGTTTAAATACATTTTCTTTTATAGCTTCACTCCTGACAAAAAATAATCTATTTGTTCAACTTCCTTTTTATTGACAAATATAACTATATAATTATAGAACAAACAAAAAACCAACCTCCGGTTTCTTTTTAAAAGAAAGGATAAAAAAATATGAAACAAGAAGAAAAATCTCTGCTGTCAAAAAATAAAATACTGGAAGCTTCAAAAGCTCTATTTGCTGAAAAGGGTTTTGACGCTACTACTATGCAAGACATAATAGCAAGAAGCGGCCTTTCAAAAGGCGCTATTTATCATCATTTTAAGTCCAAAGAAGAAATTATGCAGGCCTTAGGCGATAAAATGTTTTTTGATAACAATCCTTTTGATGAAATAAAAAAGCGTACAGAATTAAATGGACTGCAAAAAATCCGTGAACTGCTCAAATTAAACCTGTCTGATGCCAAGCGAAACGATTTTAACATGGCGGCTATTCCTATTTTAAAAGATCCGCGAATTTTAGCGTCTGCGGTTGAAGCAAACAGGCGTGTGCTGACCCCGTTATGGTTGGAACTATTAGAGGAAGGCCAAGCGGATGGTTCCATAAAAACTAAATATGCAAAAGAACTTTCTGAACTGCTTCCGCTCATAAACTTTTGGTTCCTGCCACCGCTGAAGAACTCCATCATAAATTTATTTTTGTAACAGAAACGCTTTCTAAGATGGGATTGCCTCTTATGGAAGATGATGATAGAAAAATCATGACAGAAAATTTTATAAAAAATATTTCCCTAAAATACAAGCCAAACCGGAGGGATAAGGAATGGAAAAAAATATATCTCTATGGCTGGTGGGGCTTTACAGTATTGCTTCCATCCTAATCGGCGGAGTTGTAATAATGATAAATTCCATACTTGTGAAACTGATTTATGGGAAAATAGAATGCAGTTTAAGAATGGAACTGATGAACGTCATTTTTTCGCGCAGGTTGATTGATATACCATGCAGGAAAAAATTCTTGATAAATCAAAAAATATCTATCAGGAAAAGTTAAAAAGCAGTATGGTTTTGGGAATGTGGGAAGGGATGGCATTATTTGCAGGCGCACTTTCCGGGAACATTATGTCTCTGGTCACGCTGGGACTTGGCGCATATTTTGTATTGAACCAAGAAACTACGGCAGGCAGTCTGATAATGACTGTTCAATTATTGAACTACATTGTAAACCCGGTTACTAAATTCCCCGTAGCGATTGCCGGAATTGGACAGGCGGTTTCATCTGCTGAGCGGATCGGGAAAATATATGAAATCCCTGTACAAAAGAAAAATCATAAAAGCCAGTCGGTAAATGTGAATGAGCTTTCCATTAAAAATTTAAGTTTATCGTATGATGACGAAAAAAGGATATGGAATCAGGCAATCTGTTCTACAACCTAAATCTGACCTTTTCCAAAGGTGAAGTCACTGGAATTATAGGTAAAAGCGGAAGCAGAAAAGTACGTTATTAAAGCTGCTGACTGGCCTTTATGAACCGCAAAGCGGAACCATCGCGTTACAGACAGAGCAGGGAACAATAGATGCCGGACAAATTACGGAGCAAGTTGCCTATGTCCCACCTGACAATTATTTATTTTCCGGATCAATCCTGGAAAACATTATGATGTCAGAAAATAAACCTCAAATGGAAAAAATCCATACCGCTGCTTCCGATGCAAATATTCTTGATTACATTCAATCTTTACCGGATGGATCTGACACCCTGCCTGGAGAAAGTGGCAATACGCTCTCAAGCGGACAGGCGCAACGGATAGCTATTGCGCGGGCAATTTACAAAATCAGGCCGATTATTGTTTTTGACGAGCCGACGGCAAACCTTGATGTTGATTCTATTGAGAAATTTCATACGGCAGTCCATAAACTTGCCATAAACCATATCTGTATTATTGTAACACATGATGCATCTACTATATCAGCTTGTAACAGAGTTTATCTGTTGGACAGCGGTAAAGCCGAAGAAAAACTTAATGTTGCAGGATGTTCCCATGTTGTCTTTTAATCAGACGGCGGTTTTGGATTTTTAAATAAATTTCAATGCCGCCATTTTCTATTTTAAAATCTTTTCCGTTTTTTAACATGCATTCTACAGTACTTGTAACTTCATTCCCGGATTCGCGATAATTCTGTGATTATTTATTTCATACAAAAAAATATTGACAAGCATATGAAAAAAGCGTATAACACATGTTATATACAAAAATTATAGAAGTGATTTTTATGGTTCATTGATTATGCAGTTATGGGAACCGTCTGAACATATTTATATAAATATATATATCAAATGAGCAGAGACTAAATTTTATTTGTAAAATATTTTAAGCAAAAATATATTTTCTTTTTCTGTTTATAATTAATCCAAAATGTATTTATCGATTCACTTTACAGGCAGTTCACAAAATGCAAATTAAAACCGTAAATAAAATATTTTTTCTAAAATCAAATCATTCTATTCACTCAATATTTTCAAAGCAATTCTCAAACAATCCTAATGAATTAAAAATGATAAATACAAAACTGTTTTTTATCGGAATTGTATCCAAGCATTTATAGTACAAATCACACGATCGTCTCCATAACTTTCGTACGTTCCACATGGTACAAAGCCTTACTTTTTGTTGTAATCCGCGTAACAAATCAAGAATCAAAAGCACATTGACAATTCCATAGACTTTACACTCTGGGTATGATATACTTTTACATAACAGTGAAGCACTCACAAAAAGGAGCGTGATACTATGTCATTGACAAACGAGGACTTACAGGCAATCGCAACATTATTACACCCTATTAACGGAAGTCTGGACAAAATAGATAAACGACTGGACAAAGTTGAACAACGGCTGGATAAAGTTGAACAACAGTTAGACAAAGTTGAACAACGCCTGGATAAAGTTGAACAACAGTTAGACAAAGTTGAACAACGGCTGGACAAAGTTGAACAACGGCTGGATAAAGTTGAACAACGGCTGGACAAAGTTGAACAACGGCTGGACAAAGTTGAACAACGATTAGACAATGTAGAAGAACAGCTGGACAAGTTAGACGGTCGGATGAACAAAGTCGAAGAACAGCTGGACAAAGTAGACGGACGGCTAGACAAAGCAGACGGACGGCTAGACAAAGCAGACGGACGGCTGGACAGGTTAGAAAAACAAATCAAGCGTACAGAGCGAACCTTAAAATTCGAAATTGTAGAAAGCGAAAACCTTATTTTAGAAGAAGTTTCACGCGTTCATAGAATATTGAATGAACATGAAAAAAACAACAACTTGCATAATATAGCATAGTTACAGCCACATCTTATAACATAAACCAGAGTGTAAAGCGTATTGAGTTGTCAATGGCTTTACACTTTTTAAAAGTTCCTTGATCGTACCATACGATTCTGTTATGCTATTTGTTGTTACCGACAAACCTACAACATCAGGAGGAAAAACATGAAAGATTTTATCCTGGATATCCACACACATTCCATTGCAGGAGGACACGCCTACGGGACAATCCGGGAAATGGCGCAGGCGGCTGCCGAACGAGGGCTTTATGCACTTGGCGTCAGCGAACACGCGCCCGGCATCCCAGGAGCAGCACATCCCATCCATTTTACCAACCTTGCTGTTATTCCACGCACGCTATACGGCGTACACATCCTCCACGGCAGCGAAATTAACATCCTAAACGACGGCACGCTTTCCTTGGAACAACGGTACATTGACTTTCTGGATTATGCCATCATCGGCCTGCACGGAATCTGTTACCGGAATGAAGGATCTGCAAAAAACACCCAAAACGTCCTATCCTGCATGAAACATGAAAAAGTATACTTTGTATCCCATCCGGATGACGGAAATATACCGCTCGACTATAAAGCCCTCGTACAGGGCGCAAAGGAATACCATGTCGCGCTTGAGGTCAACAACAGTTCCCTCGTAAAAAAAGCAAAACGGCCAAACTGCGTTGAAAATTACCGTACAATGCTTCCTCTTTGTATGGAATACGGCGTACCTGTTATCGTCAGTTCCGATGCGCACGATCCGTCCTGGGTCGGAGAGTTTTCACTGGCAAAAGAATTGCTTCAGGATATCCGTTTTGATGAAAACCTGATCCTAAATATGGAGCCCCAAAAATTTGCGGATTTTATAGGATATTCCGGATTTTAAACCCGCCAAAAGAACGGCCCGAAAAATACGGCCCAAACCTGTCATTTCGGTTTTAAGCCGTATTTTTTCGCTACGGCATTTTAAAATTGTCTCTGTGGATTTCTTTTTTTTCTTCCATAGCAGATATGCTTTTTTCCTTTCGTTGTTTTTCCCTTTTTTCTCTCATACACTGTTCGTCTAATTCATAAATTTCTTCTCCATTAATCACCAAACGGCCCATTTCATACACCTCTTTTTTTGTAACACACTTACTAATATATGAAATATTCACAATTTTGATAATTTTATTTGATTTTTTATTTAAAATGGGTTATAATACAGACAAGTCATATAATTATAATTGATTTTTACAAAAGAAAATCCAACAGACAGGAAGGTATAGTACCATGATACGTATTTCATTTACATCTGTTCAGATGTCGTTTTTATTTGCAAATTTTATCATCATTCTCTTATATCTCGTATTTCGGAATCAAAAGCTGATGGTAAAATTAGGAATCCCCATTTTAAGCATAGGGCTTGGCATAACGGTTCTGAGGATGTTCCTTCCATTTGAATTCGTATTCCTGTCTCACAATGTTTATTTACCAAAAATCCCGTCTTACCTGTTGGATTATTTTCTTGGGTACCACCATTTTGGGAATTGTTTTTCGCTGTGGACATTCGCAGTTATCATATGGATAAGCGGAACTCTGTACCTGGCAGCCCGTTATATTATAAATGAATGTATTTTTGCATCAAATCTGAAAAAGAACTGCCATAAACTTCCGGAACACGCCAAGGCTTTCCTGATATTCCAAAAAATCCAGGAAGAATTTCCCAAAACAAGAAATATCTCACTGTATACTTTGCCGCAGGTATGTACTCCGATGATATACGGTTTGTTCCGTCCATATATATTATTACCGGAAAAACTGGATTTGGATGAGGAACAGCTTTACTTTGTCCTGCGTCATGAAGCGTCACACTATCTGCACCATGATTTATTTTTAAAGCTGTTCATTAATATCCTTTCAATCGTTTACTGGTGGAATCCATGTACCCGACTACTTTCAGAACAAACTAACTCTATTATTGAAATGCGCGTAGATAGATCGGTTGCCAAAGTTCCATCCCAAAAGGTCAAATATCTTGAATGCCTGCTGGCCGTTGCAGAAAAAATAATGGTTTCCAATTCATCAATAAACTCCTGTAATGTTATTTCACTTTGCAGCAAGTCGCCTTCGATATTGACACAGCGTTTTAGTATGCTGATGGATGATTCCAAAGATATATTTTATAAAATTAAAATGACATTATTTATGTGCATAGGAATTTTCTTGTTTGTTCTGTCATTTTGGTTTATTTTCGAGCCTGATTGTATTTATACAGATAATAATAACATTGGAATTACTCCAACTGTGGAGAACTCTTATTTTATTGAAAGAACAGACGGGAAGTATGATTTTTATTTTTATGAAGAATATTGCGAAACGGTAGATTCACTGGAATATTACGATACTAATATTCCCATCTACCAAAGGGAGGTAATTCTATGATGAAAAAAAACCAAAAACTGAAAAAATGCGCTATGCTGTTATTGATGTTTTGTATGATCAGCATACCGGTTTCTGCAACCGTTCCGGCTGTCGCCGCATCAACATCCACAGTCCAACCAAAGTCGGACACCATTGGATGGAAGTACAAGGAGATAGACGGCAAACTGTACAAACGCCTTTATAATTTTACAACAAGTAAATGGATCGGCGACTGGATCCTTGTAAAATAGTATCATCTAAAAAAGCTTACAATTAGAAACAAACACTATTCGAAATAAAAATCATACGTCTTACATTTGTTCATATAATCAACCAAAGAATAAAAAGAAATTTTAAATACATAGGATAAAACAAACGGCTGTATCTGAACCCCAGATACAGCTGTTTGTTCTTTGCAGGCAGCCCGCCCGACTTTCCGTTTTATTTTTTTAAAATCACCTCGCCCAGTGTCTGGTACAGCTTTTCCACATCTACCGGCTTGGACAAATGCCCATTCATACCGCATTCTACCGATTTTTTCAAATCGTCGTCAAACGCGTTCGCTGACATTGCCACAATCGGAATCGTATGGCAGTCTTCACGCTCCATTCCACGGATTGCCCGCGTCGCGTCAAGCCCGTCCATCACCGGCATCATAATATCCATCAAAATCACATCATACGTCCCCGGCGCCGCGTCTTTTATCCGTTCTACCGCTTCGGCTCCGTTATACACACAGTCCACTTCAAAATTACGCTCTTCCAGCAGGCACTGCGCAATCTCTGCATTCAGTTCATTATCTTCTACCACAAGTACGCGGCGGCCTTCAAAGGAAACCTCTTCCTGTAAAACTTCCGCTTTTGCATCTTCCCCCAGGTTAATTGGAATCAAAAACCGGAACGTGCTGCCTTCCCCCGGCCGGCTTTCAATTTGGATATTGCTTCCCATCAACTGTACCAGACGGTTGCTGATCGAAAGGCCAAGACCCGTTCCCTGCTGTTTGGAAGGATTCGCAGAAGCCTGCTCAAACGAACGAAATACCCTTTCCTGATCCTCTTTCGCAATCCCAATCCCCGTATCGGATACCGCAAAAGAAACCTGCGCCTGTTCCCCGGCAATTTCCAGTTCCTGCACCGAAAGGATCACTTTCCCCCTGGCCGGCGTAAATTTCACCGCATTTCCAAGCAGATTGATAAGCACCTGGCTAATCCGCATTTGGTCGGCCGAAAACCAGCTGTGTTCCATCCGGACGTCTTTTACAAAAGAAATCTGTTTTGCCGCTGCCTGCGGCGTAATCAGTTCTCCTATGGTGCCGAGCATATCATTTATATTGAAGTTGCATGGTTCCAGCTTCATTTTGCCGCTTTCTATCTTAGACATATCCAAAATGTCGTTAATCAGCCCCAGCAGATAATTCGAAGAAGACTGTATCTTCTGCAGGCAGTCCATAATGCGTTCCTGGCTCTGATCCTGCTGTAAGGCAATCGCCGCCATGCCGATAATGCCGTTCATCGGCGTACGGATTTCATGGCTCATGCGGGATAAAAATTCGGATTTTGCCTTGCTTGCAATATCGTACTGCTGCTGGTTTAGCTGGCTTTCTACTACCCTGCCAAGTTCCGCAAAATCCTGGTGATTTTCCGCGTCCTCCAAAAATTCCGGCAAAATACCCAGGATACAGATATTTCCCATATAGTTTCCACTGTCGTACATTGGCAGCACAACGCCGGATTCTCCTTCTTCTATACAGAGGAAACGCCGGATTACATCCTTCCTGCTGTCCTCCTCCGTGACAAAACGCACTTCCTCCCGGCCAAGCCACCGGTAAAACGATTCTTTTTCTTCTTCTTTATATTTCCTGACAGTTTCCGGGGTCTCATTCCCGTCCCTGTGCCACTGGCAGCTTAAATAGTTGGAATTAAAATCTGGCCGAAGCAGGGAAACCAGCACGCCTTTCGCCTGATAAAACCTGCCAATCTTGCGGATCATAAGCATCATCTGGGCGGAAAAACCGCCCCCTTTGCCAAACAGGTTCAACGCGACGGATACCAGACCAATCTCTTCTCCGTATCCTGCCGAATGGACGTCGCGCCCCTGCAGCGCAGGCAGCGCCATCCGCTTATCCGCCGGGATATCCCGGTAAAAAAGATTGGTTCCTTTGTCGTCGGAAACCGCGATCCCACGCGCCAGCTTTGCCATGCGGATCAGTTCTTCCTCATCCTGTTTGGCTCCCGCGCAGACAAGTCCCGCATATGTATCCACATAAAAAAGATCCGATCCGAAACATGCCGCTACTTTTGCAGAAAACTCCTTTACCAGGCTCCCCGCCTCTTCCTTTGTATAACCGCAAAGCCACAGGACAAATTCATCATTATTCAAACGCAGCGCTACCGGCTTTCGTCCCGTTTCTTTACAGGCTTTCTCACAGCTTTCCTTTACCAGGCCTCCGATCTCTTCCAAAATCATATCGGAAAATACAATGCCGCATTTGGCTCCGCACTCTTTAATCCCGCCCAAAAACAGGTTTACCATAACGCCTTCCGGCAGAGCGCTGCGGCTCTCTTTTATATGCTTCATCCCGGCATGAAAAATATACAGCCCTGTCACGCTGTCCGTTTCATTTTCTCTTAGCTGCCGGGCTTCTCTTTCCTTCTGCTCCTGGATATCCCGAATACTTCCCACAAACTTCCGTTTCCTGCCGTCCGTATCATAAACCGCATTCCCGGTAAGCGCCACCCATTTAAAATCACTGTCTTTTGGCCATTTCAAACGGAACTCCACAAATAACTTGTCAGCCTGGCTCTGCATAGCGGCCATGGCCTCCTCGCGATCCGCTTCGTAAATACAGTCCGGATTGATAAAGCCGTTCCAGCATGCTTCGCACTGCCACTCCCCGCTCATCGTTTTATGGTTTACCAGATCGAGCACACGGCTTTCCAAGTCAAAAGCAAAAAAGATATCTTTGGAAGATTCCAGGGCTATCCGGTACCGCTCTTTTTCTTCGAGCAGAATATTTTCCACGTCTTTCTGGCTGTTTGTCAAATCTCTTACCACGTCATATAACGCGTCTATCTCATAAATATTGGAAGGCTTATAATCCAAAATCCCCGCGCTTCCCCTGCTGATACACTGCATCAACCGGCCGACCGGCTTTGTTAAGTAACGGACCAGAAAATATATGCCAAGTACGCCAAACGCAAGCCCGCAAAGTATCGCCACCACCATCCACAAATAAAGGCGGCGGCTCATACCAAACAAATCTTCTTCCGTATCAAGCCCCAAAAGCGCCCACTCCGTATAATCATAGGGTACGTTATTGCTGTAGAGTTTTAACGGGCAGACGACGGCATAAATTCCCTGCCCGCTCTGTTTTACGGAACGGACTTTAGAAAGGCTTTTGTATGCTGTCTCCTGCAAAAAAAACGTATCTCCGGAAGACTGTAACGTATTCGAAAGAATCCCCTCGCCAAGCAGCGGCCTGTAGCCGCCGTCCGTGTCTTTTACGGCCAGCAAATACCCCGACTGCCTGGCGTCGTTTAATTCCTCCGCGGGCAGGTATCCGCGCAGGATTTTGGCGGAAACCTCAACGCCCATCACCCCGTAAACGCTTCCTTCATACCGAAGCGGCAGGGAATACGTAATCATTTCATAAGAACCTGCCGCCCCTTTTTCCAGGGAAAACGGCAGCGACCAATAACCTAAGTCTTTTGTTTCTGCATCGGCATATTCCCTTCCCGCCCTCCATGGCTCGTAAAAAGAATATTCGGTTTGATCCTTCCCCTGCCCCGCCATATGAAATTTCGTGGTCCAATTGGTGTCAAGCGGTATATTCCACTCCCTTGACAGGCTCTTGCTTCCCCGTTCCAACAACAAATCTGAAAAATTATCAGGATTTGTGGCAGGATCGGAATCACGCACAAAAAAACCTTCCTGTTCGCATGCCGCCTCCCACTCCTTGCCCGTAAACAGGAAGAACAGGCCCGTTGCAGAACTGTTTTGGAGCGCTTCCATGCATTCCGGAAAAATCTGTTCCAGAAACCTGTTTTTCTGTTCACCCGAAGCTAAAAATCCATCCAAATCCATGTTTTCCCTGTCTAAAAAGCGCTGCAGGGACTTTGTCACAGCCGCTTCCTGTTCGTAAACAGACGCCCATCGCTGGTTCATATCATTTTGCAGGATGACTTTTCTGTTCTCCACCAACCGGCTCATCATACTGCCCGAATACTCTTCTAGCGTTACGGTAATCCGCTTTGCAACCAAAGTACCAATTGTAATCATACTCTGTATCAGCATAATGCCGATAAGCGGAATCAGAAACATCCTGAATATGGTTGTTTTTTTCCTTCTCTGACGTTTGCTTCCCATTTGCTATCCCTACTCGCCGACCGCTTGATTTAACGCGTCGCAAAACGACGCATACCACTGCTCAAAAGCCTCTTCTGACACAAAAGCCGCAGACGCTTCTTCCAAATCCTGCCCGCCCTTTACCGCATTTGCCACGCTTTCCCGATCCTGCGCGGCCCAATCCGCCAGGTGGTACTCAAGCACCTTCCTGGCTTGAGAGCCGTTGCGGAAACTTTTATTGGTATACAAAGAGATATGTTCCATTTCCCCAAACACGGCAGCCAGGCAGTCATATGTCTTTGGAGCCACTTCAAGCTGTTTTTCTGAAATGACCTGATCCAGCTTTTCTATGCTGCCGGCTTCCTTTAATACCGGAAGGTAACCGGACACGCAGCCAAACTGCAGGTTTTGATCCGCCTGTGTAAACCATTTCAAAAACTCCACGGCGGCATATTCGCGCTGCTCGTCTGATTTACTGACTACCATACCTGCGCCCTGCTGCACGGCAAAGCGCTCCCCGCCGTCAAATACCGGCGCTTCCATCACCAGATAATCAATGGCGTAGCTGGTATCGTCCTTTTCCACCTGATCCGGAAAATACATCGCGGAAGTAGTGGAACCTGTATAAGCCAGCAAATCTCCTGTTTTCACATCATCGGAACGAAATGAGCCGTAAGCGCCAAAATATCCTTTTACCATCGGGACATAATAATTTTCCCACAGCCGGCGCAGTTCTTCTTTGGGCACATTTAACGTCATTTCACCGTTTTCCACATGAAAGATCTCCACCCCCAACTGCTGCATTCCGATAATAAAATAATTTGCAAGCGCGTCCCTGCCGTAAAACGCCCTGCCGTCTCCCGGCACGTCCGGGGTCTGGCTGTCCGTCCATTCATAATAAGCCTTTGCCGTAGCCGCAACGCCTTCTATTGTCGCCAAATCCTCTAAGGAAGCCCCCGTATCCTCTGCAAACAGCTCCCAGTCTGTTTTATTTAACATCATAATCTCCGTAGACTTGGCCGTAGGAAAAATACGGAGCGTGCCGTCGGACGCTATACAGCCTTCTTCTATGTACGAATCCACATACTGTTCCAGTTCCTTTTCGTCCAGATATTCCGAAAGGTTTGCAAGCGCGCCGGACTGCTCGGCCTCATAGGCGGTATCCGCATAGGAAGAAAAAATATCCGGCATAGCCTGCGCGCCTACGTCCCCGTTTATGGAAGCCCTTATCGCCGTTTCCAGATCGGCAACGGAGCCCTGGCTGAATCCTTCTACGTATATTCCTTTTTCCTTGCCGACGGTATCGTTAAATTCTTTTACCAATTCATCAAAAGCCGACTGCTGGGAACCGTTATAATAGTGCCAGACAGTCAGCGATACCGGATTTTTGGGGTCTAACGGGCCGTTACTGCCGCATCCCGACAGCCCAAGCGCCAGTGCGGCGCATATGCATATGCTTTTTGTGGTTTTGCCTGAATACTTCATCTCTTTCCCCTCTCTTCTTTTTATAAGACAACTGTAACATACCGTCTATCCTATGTCAATTCTTCCATTCTTGTAAACCGTTTCCGTTCCCATTACAATGTATAGGTGAAGGGCAAACATAAGACGTCTTATAAATGGAGATTCACATGACTAAAACAGAATTAGAAGCCTGTATCCAGGCATACGGAACCGATCTTTTCTCCTTCTGCAGGCATATTACCAACAGTATGCAGGAGGCCGAGGACTTATACCAGGATACTTTTTTAACGGCAATTGAAAAAACTGCAAAGATTGACGGCAAAAATAATCCCAAAAGCTACCTTTTATCCATCGCAGTCCGGCTCTGGAAAAACAAAAAGCGCAAATTCGCCTGGAGAGCGCGGATTGCCGCAGCGCACTCTTTTTCGGAAAACCAAAACGAAACGGATCCCGATCCGCTGCATCCTTCCTTAGAAGAGCAGGTCATCCAAAAAGAAGAAGTACGCCTCGTCCGGCAGGCCGTTGCGCGCTTACCAAAACGTTTAAAGTTCCCTGTCCTTCTCTATTATATGGAGGACATGTCCACAGCCGAAATCGCCGCAATTTTAAAAATCCCGGCCGGAACCGTAAAAAGCAGGCTATATCAGGCGAGAAACGCCTTAAAAAAAGAATTGGAGGTAATTTTAGATGAAAAATTTCGATGACATCCTAAAATCGGCCCTTACTCCAAACGATAAACCAGATTTTTATCTCGATCAGAAAATTTTATCACACGCAAAGGAGGAGCGCCAAATGAAACCAGCAAAAATAAAACTTACAATTGCACTTTGCTCTGCCGCGCTTGCGCTTGGCATCGGTTCTGTCTCTATTTACGCCGCAAGGAAGCTTTTACTGCCGGAACGCGTAAAAGAACAGTTTTTCGATTTCGATACGAAATTACTGGACGCATTTTCGGGCGAAGACGCTTTGTTGCTTAACGAAACCCAGAGCGGCGGCGGCTATGACGTTACGCTTCTTGGCATTGTTTCCGGAAAAGGGTTATCGGAATCTGTGGTCACCTCAAACGGCGAAATACACGACGACCGGACCTATGCCATCGTATCCATCCGCCATTCGGACAATACGCCGATGCCCTCCGCTTCCGACGACGCTTACGGCGAAGAAAATTTCCTGGTATCCCCTCTGATAGAAGGATACAAGCCATGGCTTTACAATTCCTTTACCATGTCGGGCGCATGTTGCGCCTGGGTGGAGGACGGCGTCATGTACCAGATTGCAGAATGCGATAACGTAGAAGTCTTTGCCGACCGCAGCGTCTACCTCTGCGTTTTGGGAGAAGCGTTTTATAATAACGACGCCTATCAGTTTGACGAAGTAAGCGGCAAAATCACAAGAAACGAAAGCTATGACGGCCTAAACGCCTTGTTTGACCTGCCGTTAGACGCTTCCAAAGCAGATCCGAAAGCCGCGGCCGAATATATCAAAAGCATTGATTCGCCGGACAACGCTTTGTCTGAGGAAATATCTTCGGAAAAATCGGATTTGGAACTTGCCGCAGATGAATTTGCCGCAAAGCTGACGCCTGAAAACATAGACGAATATGCAAAACCCGAAGAAAGCACACGTAAAGTTCTCACGCCGGATGCGGAAGGCTTTATCCAATACGAATATGACCTGGAAGGACTTTCCGGAGGCAGCGGAACCTCCCTGGCAAGCAATTTGTTTCCGGACGGCAAACCGGGCATGTCAGATTCGTTCGGCTATTCCTATTCCGAAGACGGCATAAGTTCCCTGGTGATTGAAACCTTTACCTTAAACGAAGACGGCACCATAACCTACGTCGTCTATACGCCCATAGCCGAATAAGGATACCAAAAATATACAGCCCGGCGCAAGATACGCTGGGCTGTATATTTATCCGGAGACCGTCACAAAAACAGCGATTCCTGCGGGCTGTCATCCTCAAATTCAAATACATACTTTTCACAGGCATTGATCACATGGGTGTCCTGGTACCTGTCATACCGTTTCTGCCCGCGCCCATAGGACAGATGCACATGCCCGTGCACAAAAAATTTCGGGCGGTACTTTTGAATCAGCTTTAAAAATACCCGAAACCCCTGGTGCGGCAAATCCCGCCCGTCATTCAGCTGATATGCGGGGGCATGGGTGACTAAGATATCAAATCCCTGGTGCAGCATCAGTTTAAGCTTTAGCTTTGCCGCCCTCTGGCGCATCTCCCATTCCGTATACTGGTGCTCCCCTTCCGTATAACGCATGGAACCGCCCAGCCCTAAAATCCGTATACCCTCGTGCACATAAATTCTATCTTCGATGCAGATACAGCCCTCGGGCGGCATCTGTTTGTATTTTTTGTCGTGGTTTCCATGCACATAGAGAACCGGGGCTTTTGAAAAAGTAGCCAGAAAGGACAGATAGCGCGGATCCAAATCCCCGCAGGAAATGATAAGCCCTACTCCTTCCAGCTTTTTTTTGTCAAAATAATCCCATAAATACTTTGACTCTTCATCCGCAATTGCAAGTATCTTCAAGTTACATTACACATCCTTCTTCGTTACTCCCTGCTGCTTCATAACGGGCTTTGCCTGTTCTTTTAACTCTTCTTTTGCAGGTATGGCTCCTATGACGTTTTCCGCTAACCAGTCCATTGTCATTATTTCATCCGGCATAAGGCGCGCCGCCGGATCAGAAAGAACCGCGCCCGTCTGCGAATACAAAAGCCCTGAAAATGTGTAAAACTGTTCCGTGCAAATGGTCGCCTTTAACAGTTCCACCAGCCGTTTTGTCCCAGCCGGCAGATACTTTGAACAGACCACGTCAATTACGCCCGCCGACATCCCCCACCAGTAGTTGATGGCTTTCACAGAAGACGGGTTATCGTCGTACTTGAAGGTTCCATCCATAATCGTACGGATCAAAAGTTCATAAAACTTGCCCCAGTGCCACAACGGCATAGCCAGGTTCCTGGGGCCCCCTTCGTCCATATGGTATATGCCGAAAAAGCGGGACGCTTCCTCCGGGATTGCCATATCGCGACCGGAAATACAAGACGAACCGTTCCGGCGGATGGTTTCCTCCAGATCCACTTCTTTTTTGGCGGACCATTCCAGGAATACTTTGGCCCTGGGATTGATCATTTTAGCGCCCAGCGCAAATGCGTTGATGTTTGCAATCGAACCGTAAATGGGGTAATCCGCTATATACGTCAGGCGCCCGTTTTCCGCCATTGCCCCGGCGATTGCTCCCATTAAAAATTTTGCTTCATACATCCTGGCGTAATAGGTCCGGATATACCGATGCGACGTATTTAAGGAACAATTTAAAATACGCACCTGCGGATTGGCTATCGCCGCTTTTACGCTTGCCTGTACAAACGGCGGGGTTGTCGTAAAAATCATGTTGTAACCGGAAGCAATGGCATCGGCCAGAACCGCGTCGATATTCTCCTGCGTCACATTGTCATAGCAGGCGGTATGTACCTCCTCCGGAAAGGTCTGTTCCAGATGGAGCCTGCCCAGTTCGTGCGCATACGTCCAGGCGGATGTTCCGGGCGTTTTTTCATAGATAAATGCAATATTTAATTTGCGGGCATTGTGTGAAAGCAGCATGCTAAGCGGTTTTTTCTTCTGGTTGGGGTTCATCTTAAGGTCAATGTCCTCTTCCTGCTGCAAAAGCTTAAACTCCTCCCAGCTTTTTGCAATCAATGCCTTGATTTCATTTGTCGTCTTCTCCTCAATAGCATCATATCCATACAGCGTAATAAAAGCCAGAAATGCATCGCCCGGCGTAATACGCAGCTTATTGCCGCCCTTTACACGGTATTCGGCCGTAAACCGCGCATACACCGAACTGAATGTCAGAAGTTCTTCTTCGGTCCAGGCTTCTTTCGGCTCTTTTCCTACGGCTTCCTGCAGCTTTGCAAAACTTCCTTCTTTGGAAAACCAGATGTAATTAATCGGCGCAGCCTGGTAAAATTCCATAAATTCATAGTAAATCTTATTTTCTTTTTCTTCTGTGCGCATGGGTACAATCCGCGTCACATCGCCGGGAATGGATACGGCGTCAAAAAATTTCATAACGCTGACCCGCTTGTTCCCCTCTTCCACATAAAATTTATTCATATATTCATAGGCTTTTATGGGGTCGCGGATGCCTTCCTCTATATGTATTGTGCTAAGCTGCGCCCACTTCGCGGCAAATTCCGTACTTTCGCGCAGGATTGGCATAAAATTGCCTGCAAAGGAACTGCTCCGCCCGACCGTTTTGGTGCCGACAATCTGATCTGCCGGAATCTGCACTAAGCCGAGCGGGACTTCCGAATAAGAGCCTTTTTTTGGCAGTATGTCGTCTAACACCTGCAGGGTCGGCTTTAATCCCTTAAGCATCCGTGACTGGTAATCTTTTTTGCCTGATTTAAATGCCTTGCCGTATTCTTCCTTTCCCATAAAATCCTCCTGTCTTAACGTGCGTTTTGCTTTTTCTATTATAGGAGATTTTACCGGAAATGCAAGCCTTATTTCACGCGTATTTTCTTTTTCGCGCTTATCGTAGAATATACCTTTTTTCCGTCAAAATACTTGTAAGCCCTGATTTTAACGACATACGTCTTTCCACTTTGCAGCTTCTTTATCGTTTTTACGCCGAATTGCCCTTCTTTTGCCTTCACGGATTTTTCATCGCTTGGATTCGATTTTACAGCGTAGCGGATGACATAGCCGTCCGCGCCTTTTATATTTTTCCAGGTCACTTTTATCTGGCCGCTCTTTGTGCTCACAACCCTCTTTAACGCCGCTTTCTTCGCCTTAAAATCCTTCTTAGCGTAGAGTTTTGCCAGCTTTTGCTGCAAACCGTCTGCGTGCCGCAATGTTTCGTCCGCTTCCTTCTGTGCTGCCTTTAACAATTCCTCCGCTTCCAGGCGTGCTTTTCTGAGCGCTTCTTCCGCGGCTAACTGCGCTTCCTTCGCCGCTTTTTCCGACGCCTTTGCAGCTTCTTCGCTTGCTTTCGCTGCTTTTGCCGACGCGTCCGCGAGATTTGCCTGGGCTTGCGCCGCTTCCTTTTCCGCTTTTGCAGCCTGCTGGTATGAAGAAGCTTTATCCCTTGCGTCTTGTGCAGCCGTTTTGGCCGTATTGGCTTCTTCCCTTGCAGCCTCGGCCTGCCGCTTTGCCTCCTGCGCGTCTACAGACGCATCCACTGCAGCTTTCTTCGCGTCTTCCGCCGCATTTTTGGCGTTTACTGCGGCCGTTTTGGCCTTATCTGCTTCCCCCCATGCTTTTTGGGCTTCTGCTTCTGCCGTTTTGGCGTTTTCTTCCGCCGTAACGGCATTTCTTTTGGCTGTTTCCGCTGCTTCCTGTGCTCTTTGCGCGTCAATTTTTGCCTGTTCTATGAACGTTTTGTCACCTGCCGCGCTCTGTGCCGCATCTACTGCCGCTTTCTTTGCATCCTCGGCTTTTTGGGCCGCGTCAAGCGCCTGCCCCTTTGCGCCTTCAGCGTCTTTTTGGGCCTGCTTCGCTTTTATTTCAGCGTCTTCAGCCGCTTTTTGCGCGTCTTCGGCTGATTTTTGCGCTTCCTCAGCCGCTTTCTGCGCTTCCTTCGCTGCCGCTACGGCTTCTGCTAATGACGCTTCCCGCAGCAGTTCAGGGCCTTCGCTTCCTTCGCGCCATTCCGTATAGCCGTCTTTTAAACCGTCGTTTAACAGTTCCAGCAGCGTACCGTCCGTAAACGCGCTCTTTTCTAAGCCTGTAACAGCGCTGTTTGTTTCGTCGTTCCCAATCGCCGTCTGCGCGGCGTCATAAAATACGTTCGTATAAGTAACTGCATACGGATAGGATCCGTTTACCTGGATATTGCCTTCATGATATCCGGCCACCGCCCCGCCAAAACGCGTTACGTCTAATTCCACCAGGCTGTAGCAGTTTTCAATTACGGTTTCTCTTGCGGGATTTAAACTCCTGTTTGCCGCACCCACAAGCCCGCCGCCGGTTTCTTTGCTTGCCCGGACGCTTCCGGACGCATAACAGTTATACATCTCGGAGTTGTTGTACATGCCCGCTAAGACGCCGCAGTCCCATTCTCCCGAAACCGCCGCCTTCGCAAAGCAGTTTTGCATTTTAGCGTACATTGTCCTTCCGGCAATTGCGGCCACTCTGGATTTACCTTCTACCGTTGCGTCTAAAATACCTAAGTTTTTCACGGTACCGCCTTCTAAAAGGCCGATTAACCCGACGTTTTCTCCTTCCGGCTGGCGGATGGAAAGATTGGAAACCACATGGCCTCCGCCGTCTAAAACGCCTTTAAATACGCTTGCCGGAATATAATGCTTCCCCGCCATATCCAGATCTTTTTCAATCTTAAAATACGCTTCCGTCTTATTGCCGGCATTGATTTCATTTGAAAAGCACATCAGCTCCTCCGCATTCCGGATACGGTATGGGGATTCCTCGGTTCCTTCTCCTTTTAATATGACTTCTGAGCCGTCTCCGAATATCTGGTTGTACTTGTTCCCAATCACTAAATTATCCAGATAACCCAAAATCCCTTCAAACATGCGCCCCGTACCAAGATACGAAGTCGCCGAATGGCTTGCGACGCTCGCCGGGTGCGTAATCATGGACGGATTGTATAACGCGCCGTTTATTTTTAATATGGTTGTCGCGCTTGCGCCGTGCGTATATACGCTGGAAAGGACTACTTCGGCCCATTCATTTTCCGGAATGGAAGCGTTAAAGGTAAAACCGTATTTCCCAATTGTAAAGCCTACGCCCTTTCCTTCATAGTCCAGATAGAACTTACAGTTATCGTCCGAAAAGAGCACTGCGCCGTCTTCCTGCGCGCCGTCTAAGTACAGGTCAAATTTTACCGTGTACGGATAGCCCACGCTGTCAAACGGAAGGGAAATGCTGCTGTCTTTTGCAAGCTTTAAGGCATTCCCGCCCTGATAACCTTCTTCTGGCAGTTCGATTACGGCGTTTGTAACCTGCGCGTCATAACCGTTGCTTTTATCCGCCGCCTTACCGTTTGTAAGCGCTTCAAAATCATACTCTGCAATGACGCTGGATTTGGACGCCACGCGTTTTCTGGGATTTGCGTCTGGCCCGTAATCGCCGACTGCTTCAAACGCTTCTTTAAATTCTTTTCCGCTTTCAAAACGGTCTTTATCCCCATACCAGCACTTTTCTGAAATAACGCCTACATAAGAGAGCATTAAATCCATAATATCGCTGTCAGAAGCCCAGGAACGGTCATTCCAGTTACAAAACAGCGTGCCTAAAATCTGCGGGTTGCCCCTTAACAGATCATACTCGCAGTAATAATTGCGGTTTGCAATCCAGCAGGGATTTGTCTGGCGGTTCGTATTAAAATCGATTGTGCCGCCCCAGGTATTATAAAACGCTTCCATATCCACATAACCGTTGTGCAGGCCGTTTGCATTCCCAGGAATAATGTACATGCTGTTGGAAGTGGAGTTGATGATCTGATATCCTTCCTCCAGCGCCTGTTCTACCCTCTGATCCGCCGAATCCCATACCTGGTTAATTAAATTTTTGGAATCTACAACCGTACTGCCGAAATACAGCGACTGGTTGCCCCAGAAACTTACCTTTTCCACACGTTCCTTGCTCAGGCAGTACTGCGCCAAATCGTTGATATAACGGCGCATATTTTCATTACTGTTGCCCGATTCGTCTGTACCGATATGGACGATGGCATTCTGGAATACCGGGTCTTCCCCGTCCAAATACTCGTCAAAAACGTCTTCAATCATAGCCAGGCATGCGTCGTAATGCTGCGCGAGGTTTAAGTTGGATCCGTTTACAATGTCCGGATTGATTTTCTGGAAAATCGTCGCATGGCCCGGCGTGTCGATTTCAGTAATAACATCGATACCGAACTGTTTTACGTTTTTCTGCATCTGGCGGTAATCCTCCTGGCTCCATACATAGCCGGTATTCAAGGAATTTAATACCGGATATTTCTTGCTTTCCACAACAAAGGAGGAAGAGTATTCGCCTCCTAATCCGCCGTCTTCATTGATATGCAGATGAAGCGTATTCATCTTAAACCACGCCATGTATTTGGCCATTTCTTCTACATAATCCAGTTCAAAATACCGTCTGGCAACGTCAAACATACCGCCGCGGATTTCATATTCCGGATAATCGCGGATAACGCCTTTTGGCAGGTTTGAATGCGTTTCATCCTGATACAGAATCTGCGCAACCGAAACGCCGCCGTACTGCATCCCGATCTTAGAAGCGCCTTCAATCACGACCTGATCGCCGATATCTACAAGATATCCCTCTTCTCCAAGTTCGGAATACCGATTTGGGGCAAACCGGATTACAATATCGCCGGTTTTCGCCTCTTCTTGTACCACATCAAGCGTAACGCCCGCCATTTCTTCCAAAAACATCTTCAACATATTTGCAGCCTGTACGGCCTCTTCTCCCCCGGCCACAATCCTTGCCGTATCCGAAAGTTCAAAATCCCCTTCCCTTCCGTACCATTCCCGCAGGCCGGGAACAACGTTTGGAACCGCGTTTTGGCCCGCATCCGGATAAGTTCCGTCCACATCCAAAATGACGTTCCGTTCTAACCTTGCTACAATTTGATTGTCCTTTTGCGTATCGCAGATATCATATATCAGGTTTACCCGCTGTTTTGTCAGAGGCGTATAAACGCTTCCTTCCAAATCCACCACCTGACGGTTGTCAGAACCGTACAAAACCGCCTTATAACGGCCCGACGCCGAAACCGGAAGTACAAGCGTTCCGTCCTCTACGGAAGGCTGATCCGGGATAGACGAAAGAAAACTGTCTATTTCCGAAGCTTCCTCACAAGCCGCAAGCCTTGCCCGGTTATCGCTTCCAACCTGCCATGCGCCGTATCCTTCCTCTGCTCCCGCATTCATTGTTTCCGCAAAAGCCGCGCCCTGCATCTCTTCTTTGGCGCATGCTGTGATTCCGGTAATCCCGTCCGCCTTCGGATCTGTAAATATATTTCCAATCGGCTGATCCGGAAGGTTCTCTTTATTGTAATACAGATTGGCGTAACCGGCCAGGTTGCTTCCTGTTTCAACATAACCCGCTATCTTTCCGGAATACGTACCCCAGTGCACGCGCCCCAGATTATAACAGTTTTTCACATTTGCTTCTGCCTCGGGGTCTAAACTCCTGCAGACCGAGCCTGCCAGGCCGCCTAAAGATTTGGATCCGGTTACCACCCCGGCGTTATAGCTGTTTAATAAATCCGAGTTATTGAGCATGCCGACAAGGCCGCCCACATCTTCAAAACCTTTTACAAGCGCTTGGTTAAAGCAATTTATTATTGTCGTGTGGGAAATGCGCCCTGCAATTGCGCCCACTTTATAACCGCCCTGCACTCTTCCGCTTTCGATTCCAAAATTTTGGATCCTGGCTCCCTGTGCCTGGCAGAAAAAACCGATATTCGTCCCGGACGCCGCATAGATATCCAAATGGCGCACTACATGCCCGCCGCCGTCAAAAACGCCTTGAAACGCAATCTGCGCCCCAATGCCCGAAAAAGCCGTTCCTTCCAAATCAATGCTTGCCGTCATCTGGTAATGCGCCTTTGCAAATTCATTTGACAAATTAACTACGCGCTCCATTTCAGCCAGATCCGCCGCGTCCGAAATCAGGTACGGGCTATCCTGCGTTCCTTCCCCGGACAGTTCCGTACGGATAAATACCTTACCGCTAAATCCCGGACAGCCGTTATTGTCCTCCAGCCATTCGCGGTATCCTTCCCTGCGGTTCGCATTCAAAAGTTCAATCAGCGTTCCGTTGGTAAAATCCGCCGTCGCCACGGCAGTCAGTTCGTCCCTTGTATTTTGCCCCAGCGCTTTTTTCCCGTTTTCGTAATATACATTGGTAAACGTAACCTGGTAGTGTTCCCCTGCCACGCTTTCATCATAGCCCGCAACCGTTCCGAAATCCGCCGACGCGCTCACAGAAGCCAGGCTGTAGCAGTTTTCAAACACGCATGCGGCCGACGGGTCAATACTCCGGTTCGCGCTGCCGGCCAGGCCGCCCACAGAGATGCCGGACTCGCTTGTAACTGTGCCGAGCACAAAGGAATTTTCCATTGTGGAATTGTTAAACATCCCGGCCAAACCGCCGACATCATTTCCGGTACCGCTTACATCCGCTTTGCTGTAACAGTTTAAAATGGAAGCATGCATCGTACGGCCCGCAATTGCACCGACTTTGCCGCCGCCCCTAACAACACCGCTTTCAATACCCAGGTTTTTTACCGTGCCGCCGTCCAAAAAAGCGATAAGCCCGGTATTCTGCCCGTCTGTTTCCGTAATCGTAAAATTGGATATTTTATGTCCGCGCCCGTCTAATTCCCCGCTGAAATGATTATTTTTCCCAATCGGCGTATATGAAACGCCTTCCATGTCCAAATCTCTCTCCAACGCATAAAAATCATCTGCATACTGCGCGTCCTGCTCCACTGCCGCCGCCATGAACGCCAAATCCTCCGGTGTGCGGATCTTATAAGGCGCCTGTTTTGTCCCAAGCCCTACAAGGCCGATTTCAGACATGCCGTCCGAAAATTCCGGATACCCGGTAATTCCTTCCACCCATATGCTGTATTCTTCCGGATTTTCCGTATTCAAAGCTTCTAAGAGCGCGCCGCTTTGCATTTCCTCCGCGCTCATTGCCGTAATGCCGCTGCGTTCTTCATAGTTGCCGACGCCGGGGCCTCCGCCGATATAATACACGCGTTCTACGATGACCTCATACCCAAACGGCGTTTCGTCATACCCATATGCATTTCCCACAAAATTTACTCCGGTCACTTTGGCCGCGGTATACGAATTTTTAAGCGTAGTAGGCACGTTTGGGTTGGGGCTTCTGTTTGCGCCGCCCACAAGCCCTCCGGCCGTCGCGCCTGCCCCGGTTACCGAACCTAACACAAAGCAGTTTTCCAGCGTAGAATTATTAAACATCCCGGCCAAACCGCCGACGTCGTTTCCCCCGCTTATATCCGCTTTGCTGTAACAGTTGAGAAGCGCGGCCGAATCCGTGCGCCCTGCAAAAGCCCCGACCTTATCTTTGCCGGTTATCGTCCCGCTCTCAATTCCCAGGTTTTTTACCGTTCCGCGAAGATTTGCGAACAGGCCTGTAAAATTCTCTTCTGTTTCAATGACGAGATTTCTAATCTGATGCCCCCTGCCGTCAAGTACGCCTGTAAAAGCCGCCGTTCTCCCGATAGGAGTATATAAAATCCCTTCCATATCCAAATCTTCCGTAACCGCATAATGCCCATTGAGCCAGGATGTATCCTCCTCTGCCAGCGCGGCGATCGCCGCCAGTTCTTCCGGCGACTGTATCAGCCACGGATGTTCCGCCGTCCCTTCCCCGTCCAATGCCTGCGTTCGTTCCTCTGTCCCCTTCGCTGCATAAACCATGCCGGAACTTGAAACCAGCATGACAAAACACAGCAGCAGGGAGATTGCCTTTTGGTACATGTTTCGTTTCATTTTCATAATTTTAGTTCCTCCCTTTTCATTTGTTCTGTTAATTTACAGAATTGTCAGTTTTTACCTCTCCAACTATACGTTTTCTTACCTCCTGTAGTTGCATTTTATCAATCCAAATTTATAATGTCAATTTTTTCTGACATTTCTTCAAATAGCATATATTTCAAGAAAATTACAGATAAAAAAACAGGTAAAAAGAGAACAATTTCTGTTTCTTCTACCTGTTTTCTTACAATTTATTTATTTCTTTACCTTAACCTTCACAGCGCTGCTTAATGGACTGTAAGTTCCGTTTTTCAGCGCCGCTATCTTATAATAATATTTTCTGCCTTTCTTTGTATTCGTCTTATCTATATAAGAATACGTATTCGCTTTCTTCACTTTTTTTATCAGCTTATAGGTTCCGTTTTTACTGTCGGCCCGATAAATCAGATATGTTTTCACGCCTTTGATTTTCTGGAAAGACACGGATACCCTGCCGTCTTTTAACGCCTTAACTTTCGGCTTTTTGGGCGTTTTGGGAAGCTTGATGGATTTTGCGGCGCCAAACCCTGCGTCCGTATAATTTGCCGGGTCGCCGGAAATCGCTTTTACGGTATATGTCATCTTCTGATTTCCCACCGGATTGGAATCCGTAAATACCAAAGACGTTACAACTGCAATCTTTTTTGAGGATGTCCCCGCGGTCCGGTAAATTTCATAAGCGCCTGCATGTTCGGATCTGCCAAACTGTATTTTCACACCGTATTTCGTACTGTCTACTTTCAGAACGTCAGAGGCTGCAAGCGTTTTCTGCGCAGGAACCTGCGTCTGGCCGGAATCCGGATTCGGATTTGGATCCGGGTCTGGATCTGGGTTTGGATTCGGATGCGGGCCTGGCTCCGGCTTAGGTTCCGGCGTCTGACCCTGCACTTTTTCGGAGCCAACGCCAACAAGCGTATGTAAAAGATGAGATTCTTTCGCCGATACCCGTACGGAAATCTCTTTTCCCACCTCCGCTTCCGTCAGCAAATATCCGGCTTCTGTTGCTCCGGCAATTTCCTCTCCGTCCGCAAGCCACTGATAAATAAACTCTTTCGCATTGCTTCCTGCAACCTGTGCCGTTACCTGTTCTCCGGCCTGAAGCGTCCCTTCGACCCAAACCGTCCCCGTGATACGATCGTACCCCATGTTTCCGCCATACGCAAACTCCCTGTGCAGAAAAGCCTCCCGTATTGTCAGGAAATCTTTGATATAATCCACGCTGCCGGAAAAATCCGTTCCGTTTTGTATACCTGTTACCGGATGGTTTAGGGCATTACTCCATACCAGAAAATTCATATCTGCAGAAGTTTGCAGTTCCGTTTTATAGGATGAAATGGTTCTTAGTTTTTTCAGCGGATAATCGCCGCTTTCTTTCAGCAGGGCCCGTACGGCAGGGCGAAACACTTCGTTCCACTCTTCTACCACAAGGCGTTTTACGGAATCATACTGTACCGCCTGGGCCAGCAGGTTTAACCCTCCGATTTGATAAATCTGCGCACGGTTTGCCCACCATACTTCCGGATCCGCCAAATACACGCCGTCCCGGGTTCCGCAGTTGCCTATCGACATATCAAAATCCCATACCGGCGCCATATGAAGCTTGCCGTCCCCCGTCTTATCGGAATCTTTATACAAATAGAAGCTGGTAATGCCTGTATCCAGGTTTAAGCTGTATTCCTGAAGCAGGTACATTTTGGCAATAGACCGTTCGTCAATGTATTCGGTGAAATGCTTTCCCTTCGCATTGTAACCGGTCTTGGAATAGACGGCGTCCTCCATATCCTGATAAAAATCCGCAATATAATGGATCTGCCTTTCCGAAACAAATTCCGGCGCTTTCATTGTGACGCTCTGGCCGATTTTGGTTACAAACCCGCAGGCTTCCGCTGCATAGCGGTCAAATAATTCCAGTTCGATCAGGTATCCTCCTGTAATATCTTCCGGATCATTCGGAATATTCACCCACTTACGGGTTTGGCGCTGATATCCCGGGGTCCCGCCTGCCGGATAAGAGTCCAGATCATCCGTATTGACCTTTTCGGTCGCCTTTTCCATATCCGTAACATTGACGCGGTTTTTGTCGATTTCCACTTTTTCCGTCATCAAATACGTACCGTTGTACTTGCCGTTTAAATATAAATCCACCGATCTGCTGTCCATCGTAAATGGAATACCCGTTTCTTCCGCCAGGTTATATACGATTTGATTGCGCAGCAAAGAAGTGTCCGTATAATTTGCAAGCAGGCACCATCCCTTCGCGCTTCCCATACCGAGAAGATCCGCCGATTCCGAAAGCTTGATGTTATAAGGTTTTTTCTCCATATCCCAGGTAGCGTTTCCCCGGCCTTTGATATGTTTGAGTTCCCCCTGGTAATTTAAGCTTCCGTCGCTTTGTACCAGAAGCATATTGCCTTTTTCCTTATGGTCTTTGTCAGCATGGATACTGCCCATACTGCCGGACTGCGTATTGACAAACATCGCCGCTATATCTGCGGAATACTTAACGCCAACGGTAACCGTTTCGCCGTTTCCGGCCGTAATAGGCAGCTTCCCGTTATTGTCCGGCAGCATAATCGTATCTCCGCTGGAAACCTTTTGGCCGTTTATCGTTACAGAACCGCTTTCTGTGATATAGTCCACTGACCCGTCCTGGTTTTTATTCCGCCTTGCAAACCAAATCTGCACCTGTCCGGTATCTGCGCCTGCCGGAATAAAAAAATACGGCTGACTATCATACTCCTTACCGGAATATACCCAGTGAAGCTTTTGCCCGGGCGCATTTTTCATAAATCCGGTAATGTATACCGTGTCCAGAGATTCAATCGTATCCTCCGCGGCCCTGGCTGTGCCTGGTATGCCTATTGCCAGGCAAAACACCAGAAAAAATGCCGCAAGCAGGCATTTTTTGCTGGTTTCCGCTTTCCATTTCATTTTGATTGCTTCCATAAGAAATCTCCTTTCTGTTTTTGTCATTATAACACAGAGAACAAGGAGAAATCTATTCTTTTTTAATACGTGTTCGCGGTGAGCGTAACCGGAACCTGTTTTTCCAGATAGGTTCCGCTATTGGCTATCTGCACTGTAACCACAACGGTATCCCCTACTTTATGCGCGCTGATGCAGGATTTTAATTCCTCCATAGAGGACACCGGCGTATCGTCAACTTTTGTAATGAAATTCCCGGCCGTAATGCCTGCCGCAGCCGCACCGCTGCCTTCAATGACCTGGGTAACATACACGCCGTCCGGCATATTGTACCGCTCGGAAACTTCCTGTGACACATCCTCACCGTAAATTCCCAGATAAGGCGTCCCGCTGATCGTAGTCTTTCCGTTTGCAATCAAATCCTCTACAATCGGCTTTACCGTTGCCATCGGGATAGCAAATCCCATCCCTTCTACCTGGGTATCCGAATACTTGGAGGAATTGATACCGATGACTTCCCCGTCCGCATTCAAAAGCGCGCCGCCGCTGTTGCCCGGATTAATCGCCGCGTCGGTCTGGATCAGGCGGCTTGTAATCGTCTCGCCGGTCTGCTCGTCCTGGAAGGTCACTTCCCTGCCCAGCGCGCTGATCACGCCGGTCGTAACGGACTGCCCGTAACCCAGCGCATTTCCGATGGCAATTGCAGGATCCCCAACGGAAAGCTTGTCGGAATCGCCGATTTTTGCAACTTGAATGACATTTAACGTCTCTTCTGATAAATCTGCCAGAGCCACCTGCACAACAGCCAAATCGTCTGCCGGATCCGTTCCCCGCACAGTTGCCGGGGCGGTCGAATCGTCAGAAAACTGTACCGTCAGGGAACTGCTCCCTTCTATAACGTGGTTATTTGTCGCAATATACAAATATTCTTCGTCTTTGCTCACCAGAATGCCAGAGCCGCTGCTTTCGCTTTCTATCGTACGTCCCCGCCCGAAAAAGCTTAAAACTTCCTGCTGCGTCATATTGGTAATTGCAACTACAGACGGCATGGACGCCTCAACCACACCTGAAATATCTTTTGAATTTACATAAGACACTTTGCTGATCGGCTGTATCTTATCAGGCGAAGCCGCCTCCTCCTGCGCAGCCTGTCCGCCGTTTACCAAATCGCCCAGGAAATAATTCGCGCCGGAAAAGCCGGTTCCTCCCACAACTCCAAATACCAGCGCTAAAGCCGCGCACTTTGTCAGCTTACTGAAAAAACTTTTTTTCTTCATGATAATTGCCCCTTTCTGTTTTTCTTATTGTTACATATGCATGTTGTTTTCGTTTACATGATGTAGTTTAAAACTAATTTATGTTCTGATTTTGATGAAAATATGAAAAAAATATGTTCATCTGCCGTTTTGTGCCGAAATTACTGTTCACTCCTGGGCCGTGCACTGCGCTGCACGGCCACAGGCCAATACGGTAATGGGGCCAGAATCCGGCATATTGTCTTGACATTTCGTTTTTATTCTATTAAAATATACTTAGTGATACAAAGTATATGAGGTGCGCTATGACAGACAAATATGAACGTCAGATGAAAAAAGGCGTCCTGGACATGCTTGTTTTAAGGCTGCTGGAACAAGACGCCAAATACGGATACCAGCTTATCCAGGAACTGAAAGAAAAAAGCGCGGAAACATTCTGCCTGAAAGACGGTACGCTCTATCCCATTTTATACCGTTTAGAGGAAGACGGATTTATCGCGGGCAGATGGAGCGAGGCAAAGGGCAGGCAGGTTCCCAGAAAATATTATGAAATCACGCCTTTGGGCCAAAATGCGCTTTTTGAAATCAATGCCGTCTGGCAGCGGATTTCCGGCGGAATCTCAAAGATTATGGAGGATTAGGACTATGAAAGAACAACAATATGTAAACGCAATCATAAGAAGAGTCGCATGCGGCAAAGACAAGAAAAACGAAATCAAAAAACAACTGCTTTCCGACATCGCCCTGCACAAAGAACAGGGAGAACCGTTAGAAACTATCCTTGCCCGTATGGGAAGCGTAGAAGAAATTGCCGCAAGCTTCAACGAATCCATTTCACCAGCAGAACAAAAACAATATATAAGGAACAAACGTTTCAAACGCATCGCTTCTGTTTTTCTGGCTATTGTCCTGCTTGCATTTTTAGTCTACTGGAAGATGCCAAAAGGCATGGAAATTGCCGACAGCGATTATTTTTCACAGCAGCAGGTAGAAGAAGCCATGAAACAGACGATAGAACAGCTGGACGCAAAAGACTATGCCGCGCTGCAGAAAAACTCCATTCCGGAAATGCAGGAAATTCTGGATGAAGCAGAAATCGAACCAATCAAACAAAATATTTCCCCGGACTGGGGCGCGCGCCGGCAGTTTGGCCCGGCCTATGTTGCCGAACTTGTACAGGGCAACGCGCATTTTGCAGTCGGGGAAATTACGGTTTCTTATGAAAATACCAACGTCACATACCGTCTGACTTATAACGCCGATATGCAGCTTGCCGGGTTGTACATACGGTAAAATAAATCCGATATCAAAATACCCCTTCTCTGAAAGGAAATTACATTCCTTTTAAAACAGAGGAGGGGTATTTTTACAGCCCAAAGGCCCATAAAGCCTTTCTTTTCGTTACAGAATGATCTTCTTCGGGCACTTCTCCACGCAGACGCCGCATCCGGTACATTTCTCCTGGTCAATATAAGCCACATTGTCCGTCACATGCACCGCGTCGCTCGGGCAGTTCTTCTCGCACAGCTTACAGCCGATGCATCCCACCGAGCACGCTTTCATCACGTCTTTGCCCTTATCTTTGGAATTGCAGTGCACCAGATGCTTCGCATCGTAGGGCACCAGTTCAATCAGGTTCTTCGGACATGCCGCCACGCACTTTCCGCACGCCTTGCAGGCGTCCTTATCCACAAGCGCAATCCCGTCTACGATATGGACCGCGTCAAACGGGCACGCCTTTACGCAGCTTCCGTATCCAAGACAGCCGTAATTACAGGTTTTCGGCCCGCCGCCCGGCACAAACGCCATCGCGCCGCAGTCCTCAATTCCCGTATATTCATAATCACGTCCCGCCTTTTCACACGTTCCCGCGCACTTTACAAACGCAACCTTCTTCGTGCCTGCCCCTGCCGAAACGCCCATAATCGAGCCGACTTTCGCC
>OFGG01000524.1_pt1 | contig 32431 bp, 29 predicted proteins | sample 1521701 | NCBI WGS metagenome assembly OFGG01 (sample SAMEA3504081, study PRJEB24116) | mouse gut metagenome | biome: mouse gut; feature: mouse-associated habitat; material: faeces | place: Denmark | collected 2011
CTCCGTCATGGGTCCCACAGACATGGCCCAGCGGCTGAAATCGCCGGCGTTATATGTCAGATACTTCTGGTGCGCCAGCGGCATATGCTCCAGCTTTACCAGCGGCTCGCGCTGGATCGTCTGCAAGCGGCGGTGGCTGGCGACACGACTGCCATGGTAGAATACCTCCACCGCAGTCTTTGTCACACGAATATCCACTTTTTCGCCAATCAGGTTGTACGGCACAGAGTACTTGTTCCTGCCGTCAGATACCAGATAATCGTTGGGGACCTTGGCAACGGACCAGACAGCCGCTTCAAAGGGCACAGCAGGCAATGGCAGCATGTACGGTTTCTCTTCCTCCAGCCAGGCGCTGCGGCGTGTGCCCGCCATCCGCTGGAACGGGCGGTTGTTTAGTTCCTCCAGCTTTTCCGCTATGGCCTCGTTCATCTCGCGGATGGAGAAGAACTTCCGCTCACGCAGCGCCGCAATGATCCATGTCTGGGCAAAACGCACAGATGCTTCCGCTGCGCTCTTGTCCTGGGGCTTGCGGACGCGGGCCGGAACGATTGCCGTGCCGTAGTATTCGGCCAGCTCCTGGTAGCTGCGGTTGAGCACAGTCTCGTATCGGGTGTTAGCCGTAGTGGCTGTCTTGCAGTTGTCCGGAATCAGCAGCCGTGTCACGCCGCCAAAATACTGGAAGGCATGGACGTGGCAGGACAGCCAGTTCTCTGTCTTCATGTCCTCACAGACCTCCGCATAGGTGTAGCAGCTGCACGGCAGCACGGCCATGAACAAGTACGCCGGGCTCTGTTTACCGGTTACCAGATCATATACCGGAAGGGTATCGCCCGCCCAGTCCACCTGCATGGCGTCTCCCGGCTTGTGCTGGATGCGCATGGTGGCCTTCGTCACCCGCGCCCACCTCCGGTACTTGTCCCCAAACTGCGTGCTCATGTACGGCGTTTCCCCAGCCTCATGGCACTTCCGGCAGTATTCCTCCCACAAAAGCGCCATGGTCACCCCAGGCTTCGCCAGCTCCCGGTGAATGTACGGATAGTCCGGCTCCACATACCGGCACCCGCTCTTATACTTACCAGGGAACAGAATCTCCTCCAGCTCTGCGTTGGTGATGTCATCATCCAGCGGCCACGCGATTTGCTTCTCCTTTGCTGCTTGCAGAACGCTGCGGACGGTGTGCCGCGAACAATGTACCGTTGATTCGATTGTTCGTTGGCTGTGGTTGAGGCTATCCAGTCTCAAGATCTCCAGATAGTTTGGCATGGTGGGACCTCCAATTGATATAGTCACAGTTTCCTGTGCTACGCCAATTATACAGGTCCCTTTCTTTACTTTTGTGGAGTGGGGCTCCCTTTCGGCAGGGTGGGGCTAAAATTCCGTGCAGATGGAGCTGCTGGTCCGGTGTATGCATTTGTATTGTCTCCCGGAGATACAGCGATCCCCGGAGAGCGGCCCAACGGGCCGCTCTCCGGGGATTTACATGTGCTTGTCTCCATTTGCCGGGCCGTCCAGCACTTTTCCGTCCTCCGTGAATCGGGAGCCGTGACAGGGGCAGTCCCAGGAATGTTCCTGACGGTTGTACTTCAAAGCGCAGCCCATATGGGGACACCGGGGCGCGGTGGGGGTCAGCAGATTTACTGCCGATTCCAACAGGTTCACCGCCAGCTGAGGCCGCAGGACGGTCCGTCCCGGGTCGAAGAGCCCATCGTAAAGGCTCTCCCGGCCCAGTACCAGGTCTGTCAGCAGCGCTGCCGCCGCCATGGCCCCGGTCATGCCCCACTTGTTGAACCCGGAGGCGGCGTACAGCCCCGGCGTATTTCCGCCGTACCGGCCAACGTAGGGCATCCCGTCCAGAGACATGCAGTCCTGGGCCGCCCAGCGGCAGACGGTCCTGGCCTTGGGATAGTACCTCCGGGCTGCGTCCTCCAGTTCCTGCCATCCGCCGCCCTTTTTCCCCGTCCGGTGGCCTCCGCCGCCCAGCAGCAGGAGTCCCTCCGCGCTGCGCAGGGACAGCCCTGTCTTCTCCGCACCCACGTACATCCCACCCACGTCCGGGGCATTTTCCAGGGCAACCACGCAGGAACGGGACTGGTACAGCTTGAGAAAATAGGCTCCGTGGTTGCTGACAAAGGGAAAATGGGTGGCGGCGATCATTTTCTCCGCCCGGATGGTCCCTCGTTCCGTACGGACGCTCCCCGGCTGCCACGCCAGCACCCGGGTATACTCATAAACAGGCAGGTCCTTTGCAATAGCGGCCAGGAATTTCAGCGGGTGGAACTGGGCCTGCCAAGGAAACTGTACCGCCCCGGCCACCGGGAAGGGCAGGGGCGGCTCCCGGATCAGAACAGCGGGCGCTCCGATCCGGGACAGGGCTTCCAGCTCCTCTTCCAGCGCCTGATGGTTGGTCAGGGAGTAGACAAAGCTGTCCCGCTCCTCAAAATCGCAGCCGGTTTCCCGGCACAGTGCCCGATACCGCTCCAGGGCCGCCTCCTGAGCCTGCCGGTAGAGCCTGGCGGCTTCCGGGCCGAATTCCCGGAGCAGCCGCCGGTAAATCAGTCCGTGCTGGGCGGTAATCTTCCCGGTGGTGCCTCCGGTGGTTCCGCCGCAGATGCGTCCCGCTTCCACCAGGGCGCAGTCTGCTCCGGCCTGCTTCAGCATCCAGGCGCAGAGCAGGCCCGTGATCCCGCCGCCGATCACCAGCACATCTGTTTTCAGATCGCCCTCCAGCCTCTTGAAGCGAGGAAGACGAGCCGTCCTGGTCCATATCGAATCGATCACCGCGCATACCCCCCTCCATTTGGTGTAGTATGCGCGGTTTTTCTGCAATTATCGGTCAATATGCCAGATAGAGATTCATCCGCACCCGTCCGGGCTCCACCACCACGCTGGACTCGTCCAGCATCTGACCCACCAGGGCGATCTCACCCTGTTCGGTATACTGATCCTCTCCGGTCAGCTCGCCGTAGGTCTCCACCAGCGCCGGGTCCCGGACAAGGGGCTGGAGGAGCTTCGCCATGCGCTCCATAACCTGCTGGTGTTCGGGATGAAAATCTCCCTCCAGCCGCAGGCGCAGCCCAGCCTCCTCCCGGCTGAGATGCAGATCGATCTCCTGCCCTCCCGCCATCAGCAGGGCGTGGCTCAGCTCGGAGATTACCCGGTTCATCCGGCGGCGGGCCCGGTACATGCGTTTTTTCATTGCGGTCAATCCTCCTCAGGCTCCGGCGAGATGGACTTGATGATGGGAATGAGCAGAATGCACACCAGTCCCGCCGCGAAGCCGTTGTTGTATAGGTTCATCCCCCCGTGGAGGATGCTGGTATTCTGTACGATGGTCATGTGGATAAATCCGGCGGCCAGTCCCCAGCCCCAGCCGAACTGCCCCGCCACCGGGGCCAGGCACGTACACAGCAGGGTGGCCAGCAGCACGCCGGGAGAGGTGACGGGCACCGCCACCAGCAGCAGCGCCGCCAGAACCGCCCCGCCCATCACCGGCAGTACGTTCTTGGGGTGCTTGCCGAACGCGCCAAAGCCCGTCATGGCAAAAATGCAGCACACCAGCGGACCGTTGAGCCGTACCCCCTGAGGGTACAGGGCCAGCAGATACCCGAAGCCAATGGCCCCCGTCAGGGCCATGTTTACCAGCGACAGCCCCGGCCCGTCCAGCAGCACGAAGTCCGCCACGGCACGGCCCGAGTGGCGCAGGACCCGGCGGTAGGCCCCCCAGCTCCGGCAGCCGGCTGCAATCCCGGCCGCCAGCAGCATCAGGAGTACCGCGGCTGTCAGGACGCACAGCAGGCTATGGCCCTCCTGGCTCCAGGCGTCCCCGGCGGCAAATTCCACCCCGAATCCTTTCAGCACGCTGGCGATGCCCAGACCCAGAATGCCAGCGGCAAAGCCCACGTTATAAAGGTTGTAGCCCTGGTGGATGCGGGTGGTAAACCGGGCAATGGCGGGCAGCAGAAAACCGATGACCAGACCGCAGGCCGCCATAGCCAGCCAGCGGAAGCCAGGCCGCACCCGCACCAGCAGGAAGCTGACCATGGGGGCCAGACAGGTGCCGTACAGCGTCAGATACACGTACCGGGCGAAGCGGTCCCGCTTATATAAGGCGTGCAGCCAGCCGCCTGCCACGATGGGCGCAATGTTCAGCAGGTTTTTCCCCAGCAGGGAGAAGCCCGCCATGAGAAAAAGGCACGCGAGGGCCGCGCCGGTGAAGGGCAGCTTCATCCACCGGACCAGCAGGGTACTCAGCAGCAGTATCACCGCCGCGTTCAGCAGAGCTGCCCCCACGCCGCCGGTGACCATCGGGTCGGTGATAAGTCCCGTTTCGTTGATCTGAATCTCCCAGAAGCCTCTCAGCAGAGCCGCCGCATCCGGCTGGGCGATAACAGCAAAAACCAGCAGCAGCCCCACCAGCGCCAGCGGTACATGGTACAGCCGCTCCCCCGGTATCTTTACCCGTTTGTCCGCCGTTTCCGCCGCCATATGCCGTCCTCCTTATATTCGCTTTCCCGGTTTTTTTCTATTGTACGGTACCCGCCCCCCGGCTGTCAAGAGCAGGAAAGCGGGATATCTGTACCGGCCGCAGGAATACAATAGATAATGGACAACAGCGGAAGAAAAAATAGAAGGATGCGGCCTCATCGGTTAACGTTAAGTCGTCACACTTAACAGCACCGAGAGGAGGCCACATCCTGCAATGTTTTGCGGGCTCCCTGTAAGCCTGTAGGGCAGAGAAAATGTATGAATAAAATGGCAGGTTTCCAAAGTTCCTGCAGCCTCACGGGTTCATTGTTGAATTATGACTATAGATCATTGCCGACACGACATCCCGGTTAACAATCTGCGTAAACGCTTCTGCTCCAGCAGTATTCAAATGAATCAAATCCATAAATAATTCCCGTTTGTCTGCAAAAACACCGGCATAGTCAAACACTCTTATCTGGTCACTTATTTCTGGTAAAATATGTTGTATGATCTGATAAAATTCATATTTCTTTTTGGAATAGGCCTCTTTCGATTCCGGGTCCAGAGCGTTCAAAAAGAATGGAGGGACTATCAGCGCTGGTGCAATCCCATTCTTTATCAACCCTCTTAAAAATACTGAAAATAGTTCTATATTTTCATGAACGGTTTCGGTATGGCTGTGAAACCATAGATTTTCCAGTCTTGCTGATCCCACTTTCATTTGGCAGATATCCCGATTCTGCATTTCATATCTGCTCAGATGATAGAACGATGATACTTTTTTCCCAAACATTCTATAGTTGGCCACGTAATCCCTTCCGGCCGGGACTTGCTCATAATGATGCCAATCATCCAATCGCCAGGTAGAGAATATACGTCCATTCTCATACTGCCGCGGAGATAGGGACATATCGTAATCAAAATAGTTATAAGGAAACACAAGAAGTGCCAGCTTAACCCCTGTCAGCATTTGATGCTCTTCCATATATTGAAAAATGCGATAATTATAGTACAGGTCTAAACTGGACCAGGAGCAATCATAAAAAGGTATTTCCAACGACCTGATACATATATCCCTTTGCGAGTATGACAGCCCAAAAATCAGACCCTGCATTCCATGACAATTGAGACAAATATCCTGAATCAAATCCAGTTGGTATTTCTCGGCATTTCTATGCAAAAAAATTGTAGGAGCTATGATTTTTTCCGACCGTACATTCAGCGAGAGCAAATACTCCCGCATTTGAGTCAAAACAGATTCCTGAAACGCAAGTAAAACTACATAGTCAACAGGTTGATGACAAAGTGCCTCCGGCGGATAAAAAGCCGCACCATCCAGGCTGTCATAAGAATAATGACTGTCCGAATATCCAACAATTTCATACTCGTCATCCATGAAATATTCCGCATCTCGACGCAGCTCCACACTCCCAACGCCATAGAGAATTACTTTCTTCACATTGATCTCTCCTTTGCTCCGCAGAGTACAGAACATCTCTTCTTCAGCTGTGCGCCAATTGCGCTCCGTTCTGCCCACAGTTCTTCGGTCTTCTGCGGCAATACATCGCAGTCTTCTACCGGGATGACCCAGCGTTCCATCCCGATGTCCTTCCCGATTCCTCTTGATTTGACAGAATATCCAACTACCAACGTAGGTATGCCAGTGGAATACCCTGCGATCGAAGCATGTGTGCGGCAGCAGATCAGCATTTCACATTGCGATATGAGATATTTCCGTTGGGCTGCATTGACATTTTCTGGGACCCAGCAGAGCCGGGCTCGCTCCTGCGGTTCCAGTTGCTGTGCCAACAGCTCCAAAGCATATTGATCATTATCCGCCGGCATGGTAACATGGGGGACCAGCAGCAGCGTATCCACCCGCGCCAGCAGCAAATGGGCCGCCGCCGTAAAATGCTCCAACAATCTATCCGAGCGGCGGAGGAGCATGGGGCTGAGGTTGAGCGCAACAGCACAGCCGCAAAATCCATCCGGCAGTATGGTTGGTTCCGGAGGAAGGTGGAAAGCCGGGTCCGGTACCTGCGTGATTCGGGTTATTCCATGAGCCCGCAGCGCGTTGGCTGTCAAGCTTTCCCTGGCATAGATGTGGTCGTGCCCCTTGAGGACTTCGGTCATGCGATCATCCATCATCTCCGGCTGGATGGAACAGCCCCACAAAACGCTTGTCCCTCCCCGTCTTTTCACGGTTCGGTGGAAAACGCTCTGACGGTGCCAGTTGGGGTAGCAGTAGTTGTCCCCGCCTACCGCAATGCAGACCGTATCGCCATCAATTTCCGATAACGCTGCGCGGTATATTTCTGCTGCCAACTGTTCGCGCTCTTCAAATGTCTCTGCCATCCGCTCCTGCGAAACCAAAGTGAAATCAGCCGGAATTAAGCGGTCTACCAGTTTATCCAAACCGAACTCCTGATCCTGTACCGGGAAATGGGTAGAGAGCAGAATAGGGCAGTCAGCCTGACGCAGTATGGAGATACTTGAACGGAGGATCGCCTCTGCTCCATGATTATATGCGCCGCCGTGACCATATAAAAGAAGTTTCTTCATCAAACGGCTCCGCTTTTCTTTGCAATATACTGCTCGCGGAGACTTGCAATATCGGGATCATCTGGAAGCATCTGCTCCCAGTCGGCAAGTTCCGCTTCTGCATCATCGTACATGTTGTTTTGAATCATCGCTCCTATCAGGCGTTTTGAATAGAATATATATGCCTCCTGATTCTGGAGCAGCGCCGCCAGAACTTGCGCCAAGGATGCGGGGATAACATGGACGGGCTCCTGCCTCAAAGCGGCTTCTAAAGTTTTGGATGCCGCCCAGTAGTCCCTTGCTGCCAGATCAGCAAGTACCTCAGGAATTTTCTGCATATACCACAAAACATGATCTGTGGAAACTAGCTGCGCAAAATCCGGATTTAACTCGGAGTAAATTGCCGTTAATAGGGGTGCATGTTTTTGTGTATAATATTTTGCCAGCTTTTGCAGCCATCGGAGAATTCCTTGAAGGAGAGCCTGTTTTGTCTGTGTATCCAAACCGAACGATGTCGTATCAGCCGAAAATATTTCTTTTGTAATATCATAAGACAGCAGCTTCTGGAGGTTTATCAGTTTATCTGCTAAAGATAGCTGAGACTTGACCAGCACAAGCAATGTGTCTTGAATCGCAAAGAAATACACGTTATAGAGGAATAGAAGATTCTTTCGGGATACATCCCCACAACAGTCCTCTAAGAATTCGAGCGCTTTTTCATGGAGAATTTTGTCTGTCTCCTCTCGCCCGGGTATCCAGCGGTACGACGTGGATTGCGTGGAGCATGAGTAATTATGTAATATCTTTGCATATACGCCAAAGTGCCCTACCGTTTTAACGCAGTGCATTACATTTATTGTATCTCCGCCATATGCTTTTGGGTACCATTCTGGTAATTCTGTTTCATAGCGGGCTGCCGCCGCCCGGCTGCTGTAAAGTTTTCCCCACACTTGACGGAGATTCCAGTGGATTATAGGAAAATACGCGTCCAGCAGCTTTCCGCTCTTTGCTACCACGTTTTGAAACAGCAGACACTTTCCAACAAGTGCGCCGGAATAGGCATCGAGGAATCTGCTGCCGCAGGCGGCCAGCTCCAGGTGATTTTCTTCCATAAATGCCAACATTTCTTCAAAAAAAGTCGGTTCGTAGAAGTCATCTGCATCTAAAATGCAAAAATAGTCACCTTCCGGGATACAATAGGAAAGATTCCAAAAGTCAGGGTTTTCCTGAAAATTTCGGTTGATTTTATTGTAATAGGGAACGATCCGCTTATCACGTTTCGCATAGTCACGAATAATTGCGCCTGTACCGTCTGAAGAGCCATTTTCCAAAATGTGGTACTCAAAATTCTGATAGGTCTGCTGTAGGATGCTGTCAATTGCCCGCTTCAGCGTTTTTTCCGCATTATATGCGCAGGTGCGAACATAAATCATCACGATTCTCCTAACTTAATGAACGCAGATATGACCGGTCAAGCCAGCGCTCTCGTTGTAAATTCCGCAATATACCGCGGCAAACTTTGTGGGATTAAACTCCGAATAGGGCAGGAATCTGCTGACCCGTGGATTATGCAGAAAAATATCCCGATACTTCTCTTCTCCTACCACAGTAAAGCGTGCAAACCGTTCCCGGATATACAGCTCATTGAGAACGATGTCTGTCCAGCTGGGGGAAAAGCATTGCAGCACAGCAACGGACCGGTACTGCGTTTTATCTGTATGAAAGAGTTTTTCTGCGTTGACTATGGGGCGGTCAAATATATCCTGCACAAAGCCGCCGCGTCCCTCCGGAATTTTTACACGCATCATCTCCAGCAGCGTAGGATAAATATCCAGAGTTCGCATATCCTTCACTTCGGTATGCCGGATATCCGGCCCCGCCGCGATGAAGGTCCCCTTTAGCCCGTGAGCGGTAAAGAGCAGAGCGCCGTTTTTGGCTTCGAAGGCGATATAGCCATTCGGAAGCCAGATTACATTATCCCGGGCCGCAAAGGCTTCACGGCGGACGCGCTCGTCAGAACACTGAACCAGGTCCTTAAAATTGGACATACCGTGATCCGACAGAAAAATCACATTCTCCGGCTGGAGTGCATCCAACCACTTGCCTACGTATTGGTCCAGCAGTTGATATGCCTTTACCACCACGTCACTATTGTCGCAATACATAGCGCAATGTCCAATCAAATCCGTAGTCGGCGTATAAAAATATAGAACATCCACCGGATATTTCTCTTGGGCACTGCACATCGCCTGATAGAAAAATTCTAACTCCTGAGCAAAGTTTTCCAGCGCGTCCTGAAAGTGATATTCTTCAATCTTTCTCAGTGCTAACTCCGGGTCTTTCTGCATCTGCGTAAAAGAAACTCCTTGCTGTTCCAATGTACGTGGGTACAGCCTGGGCGGGGCTTCGCCATGGATCAGGTCAAGGATACGCTGATCCTTCCTGCACACCTGCAAGGTCCGTCTGGATGTCCGCACCGGGTCTGGGGTTTCTAACGTCTCATAGCGGGCTGAAACCACATAACCGTCTATCTCGACTGGCTCTACACAGCAGACTGCAGTCCATAGCCCTACGGTCATACCTTGGGCATTAAAAATCTGCCAAAACGGGGCAAGGTCTTGGAAATTTTCCATAGATGGGGCCTGGCGATGTCCGTCTGCGCCCTTGACCGCAATATTGTGTTCCCAAGGTGCCAATCCAGTATAAATGGAGGACCAGTTCATTTCGCTAAGATAAGAATCATGATAACCCTTCTGTACATAGGCCGAATAAGATGCGAAAGCGCCGCATCTTGCCAGCCTGGTTAAATTGGGATACTGTTCAGACTTATCGAAAATGTAATCCGGGCAAACTGCGTCTGCCCCAATAAATAGCAACTTCAGCATGTTAGCTGCTCCCCAGCGGGATGGCGCTTGGCGGCATCCTCCGTTCCATAGTCCCCATTGCAATAGTCGCAGGCAATAATCATATGCACCTGCATCAAGGCCTCCAGCCCTTTCCGCTTTTCCTCCAAAGTGGTTGCAGGATCAAAAATATCCAGATAGTCTTCTTTCCGCAGAGGAATCTTACCCAACTCCGCACCTCGGATGGAACGGCCGCACCAGTGCATTTGCCCATTGCGAACATACCAGGAGCCGCCCCGGCATACATGGGAACAGGCTGAGAATATCCTCTCATTTTCCTTATCTGTACGGTGATGCGGAACAAAATCTCCATTATCCACCCAACCGTCACAATATTGACTGTCTCCGTAATACTTCAAATATTTGTGCGGGATATGCGCCGCAGCCAATTGCTTCAGATTCTGCTCAGATACTTCCGGGCGAACACCATAATCAGAACAATGGACCACCACTTGATCGCTGTGGACCTTTAAGATGTCCAGCACATCGTTTCGAAATGGAACAGCACAGTTGGAAAAAAACCACATTTCATCAAATCTGTCTGTATATTGAAAGCATATCTTTAGTAATGCATCCAATTGCGGGTGCAGCAGCGGCTCGCCGCCGGTGATCTGCAGCCGCCCAAACCTGTCCACAATAGAGAATACGGCACTCAGCGTCTTGGAGAATTCCTCCGCCGTCATTTGCGGGCGGTAGTCATACTGCGGCACCAGCACGCCACACAGAGCGCATTTTAAGTTGCAGCGCATGGTAGGGGTGAGATTTAGATTATTCAGTCGCATAGCCGTACCCCATCTTTATAGAGAAGATCAAGCGAAAGTTTCCCCTTAGCCTGTTCCGCTACGGGTACCTTGTTCTCAAAATGGAGGCAATGGCTTCCTGGACAGTATTTGCAGGCATCTAAATGCTGCCGCTGGTGAATTTGCTGCACAAATTTTCCTACTTGAAGCGTTACATCCTTGCTGCCCGGCAGAAGTAAATCTACGTAATTCTTTTCAAAATCCGGTAACATAGATTTGCCTAAATCACTCAATCCCGCAACAAATGTACATTGGAACACTTTTCCATGCTTTACATACAGCAAATTTGTGGTACAAGCATTATATTTTGCATCTAGTTGCTCAAAGGTTTCATACTGTCGCTGAATAGTAGGTATTCTGTCCCAGTATTGATAATTTGTAACTTCATATTTTATTTTTTCTTTTTCAAATAACGCAACAAGTTCATCTTTGTGTCTGGACAGATTTCCATAATCGGAGATTCTAAAAGTGCATTTGGGTGATTTGAGAATATCGATCAATTCGGGCTTGGGCACGATTGTTCCGTTTGATATAATCATAACGCACGAACAATGGTTGTCATTTACAAAATAGCGGGTAACCTGGGCAATATCGGGATGTAACAACGGTTCGCCGCCTAACAGGTTTATTGTTTCAACATGACCGCATACTTCTATAATTTTTTCGTAGCTATTTTTAATTGTCTCAAAGGAATCCGTTTTGGGGTGCGTATGAAATGGAATATATCCGTCACAGTTTTTGCAATTAAGAGTACACTTATCTGTAAGAATAAATACTAATCGTTCGATAAGAAATCCTTTTCCATAATACATCGCATAATTGTGCAATGCATTCTCAACAATACGGCTAGCAAATTCAAATGTTAACCCGCCTGTGTATCCAGAAAAATCTACTTCCAATAAAAAAGAATGTGGATCGTAAGCTTTAACTGCTGGATTTTTCTGTAATTCGTCATATACTATTGGATATGCACACGAAACAATAACTATCGCATTGGAATATTGCGTATAAAGCTGGTGTGGAGAAATAACCGGACAATCTAAATATATTGTCCCTTGCTTATCGTTTGCTGAATCAACAAATGCCGCGATTCTCAGTCCACTGCTCTTTATTGCATGAGCCACCACACCGCCCAGCTTTCCCGCTCCCCATAGAATGATAGTATCTTCTGAAGAAATTTGGGGTTTTTCTACTCCATCGAACCACTCCGGATGTGGAAACTTATAAATCATGCTTTATTTCCTCCAGAAATCATATTTTTCCTTATGCGAAAGTATATAGCTCTGTACATATCGAAAGTCTTCGGGCGTATCTACCTCCAGACGATCGATTAAGACAGACTTTATTGGCAAGTGTTTTTCTAATTGAACGTAGAAGTGTGTACTCTTGTATTCAAGTTTTCCTGCATTCCAAAATGCAACATTAGCCCACTCAAATTCAGATCTCTTATCATAGGAGAACCAACATACTTTCTCGTCTTTCACGCCTGCATATACAGGCTCTGATGATATATCTCGAGATACACCGATAAACATTTCTCCAGAATCACAGGCGTGCAAAATATCTTCTGCTGTTTTTTTGCTGATGATCATATCCCCATCAATAAACAGAGCATTCCCCTCTACGTTTCTTGCACCAAGGAAATTGCTTTGCAGTGTACTTGTGTTGGCAAAGTCTATATTATCAACAAAAATAATATTACTATTAATAGCAGCCACTTCCTGAATTACTCTCTCAGACGCACACCCTACTACCATCCGAATTTCATCTGCCCATTCAAATGCCTTTAATTGATATTCAAAAATAGCGTGTCCGCCTATTTTGACCAAGCACTTAGGCAATCCGAAGCCAAGGCGGCTCCCGCTTCCGGCTGCGGCAATTATCACAGTTTTCTTCATGATTTCTTAGGCACCTTTTCAAATTTCATTATGACTGTACGCAAATGATAATCATATGCCTCTACCATCATAAACCCTAATTTTTGCATCTCCAAAATAATCTGATGGTTAAAAACAGCATTATTATTGTTGAACTGAGTACGACGGTATTCACGATTCATGCGCACAAAATCACCATGGGTGCAAATAAATGTATCACAGCTCTCAGAAACCTCTTTCAGAAGCCATCGCCAATCCGCCGCATATGGGAGCGTTGCCACCAATAAAATGCAAGTCGTTGTGGGATCACTACTAACGGTGGGGAATTCATTTTTTGTCAAATCGCATATTACTGTTTCGCTTGAATAGGGGATATAGTCCACAGGGATATATTGCACATGACGTGGTAAAAATTCCTTGATCCTCCCATTTGCAGCACCAATGTCAATGACCGTTTCTACTTTTTCAAAGTCGATTATCCGTGCAACCATCGACAGCCTGTTCAAGGCATAACCGCTAGTTTCAATTGCTAAAAGATTGCTGCTGTTTTCACTTTTATCCTTCCACTCCACATGCTTCCACAGTCTCGGGCACTTATCGTCCCCGCAAAATCCAATCGCCCATTTATAATGGATATCCTCCTCAAAACCCATATCCTTTAATTGAAACTCGATTTCCAAGTGGTAAACAATCGAACCGATCAAAATCAGGATTTTGTCCTTATCTTCCTCCAACAGCTTATCCGGACTGTAAATGGGTTTCCCCATATAAGTTGTCCCGACCAGTTCCGGGTCATTGTCCACAAAGTAATCAATCCCCCGATAAACCGCGTCCTGGTCCATTTCCCAGCGAACAGCGTAATCAAAACCGCCAAAAATAATATGCTTTTTCACGTATAAAACTCCTCTATTATCAATTAGGATTCGCAGGCATGCGGAAACAGCGTAGTCAATTCCTTTTCCGCGAGAAAAGCATCCAGCAGACGCCGGAATATGTCACACGTGGCGTAGCTCCCCATGCCACCTAAAACACCTATCGTATTCATGTATTCACCCTTTTAATCGCTGTATCGCCAGTCAGTTTGAATAGAAAAATCGACAGAACACCTTAATCAGACAGGTATGTATTGTATAACCCAATCTTTTTCAAAATCAAGAATCTCCGGCGCATTCAAAAAATCATCTCTATGTTTCTGCAGCTCCGCTGCCATGTCAGCCTTTATGGGCTCGCAGCACTGCAGATGCAGCCGGTCTATTTTCTCCACCATCGAGATCATAAACGACCACTCAAAATATTGAAAAGCTGCCGCCCTATCAGGAAATCGGTTACTGAGCCATTCCGTCCGCCTACGATAAACAGCCAGATATTCACCCAAAATTTCAGGCGTTATTTGCCGGTGATCCGTAGTCCAGCTGGAGTGATTTCCGGGATGCCGGAGAATATGGTATTTCGGTAATCCATGGTAAGCAACTTTGTTCGCCTGTGCAAGAAGTTTGTACATCAGGCCAATATCGTCAAAGCTTTCATCCTCTTGAAATCTTAAATTATAAAATAAGTCTGCGTGAATGAGTTTTGTTGGAAAACCCGCATTGTACTTCTTCCGCCACATCAGTTCAATAAGCGCTTCCTCCGGTGTCATCACTTTTTTCTCATCAAAGGCTTTATCCGTCGCGCCGCAAATCGCCATATCTGCATCGTTGTCCTGAGCAAGCTTTAACAAAAATTCCAGAAAATCCGGCTCTACCCAGTCATCATCGTCAATAAATGCAACATACTTTCCCTTGACTATATCCAGCCCGGCATTTCGTCCGGACCCGATACTGCCTCGGCCCCGGTGTTTCACTTTGATGCGTTTGTCCCTGGCTGCGTATTCATCCGCAACTTGGCCGCTGCGGTCTGTGGAACCGTTGTCTACAATAATAAATTCAAAATCCTGATATGTCTGGGCAAGAATGCTGTCGATAGCCCGGCTAACCAGTGTCTCCCGGTTGTAAGTCAGCATAATAATGGAAATCATGTCTCGTCTCTCCACAATTCTCATGGTATTTCTCCAGTCGCCGTGCTTGTAAATGCCGAGCCAGCCCTCCCACGCCAGCGTCTCCAGGGGCACACACTCCAGAACATTAGCGTACACAGCGCATCAATGGGCCGTAGGCCCATTGATTGAAAAAGCGCATATGCGCTTTTTCAACTGTGTTGTCATCGCTAAGTCAAAACCACCGCCGGACCTGTAACCGCTGCTATCTGCCGGATCGCAGTGAGCAGCAGTTGCTCCGATGATAGAGGAATGCATTAATAAGAGATGTATGGCGAAAAGGCGGGCGAATGAAGAAGGGTGCTAATATTTCTTCAACTCAGGGATCAGCGTAACCAATTCTCCCCCGTACTCTTTGACAAAACTTATCTGACGTGCGATCTCATCGGCCCAGTTCCAAGGCAAAATCAATACAATATCCGGCTTTTCCTCCATCAATTTTTCGCGCGGGCAAATGGGGAGCCGAGATCCCGGCAAAAACATTCCCTGCTTATAGGGCGTATCATCCGCTACAAAGTCAATGAAATCACGGCCAATTCCACAATAATTCAAAAAAGTATTTCCCTTCGCCGCCGCGCCAAACGCAGCGATACGTTTACCGGCGTTCTTTTCATGGATCAAATAAGCCAGTGCATCCCGCTTTACCCGTTGAACGTGTTGATTGAAATCCTGATAAACCTGCATGCCATCTAACTGTGCTGCCCTCTCTTTTTCCAAAACAGATGCCACAGCCGGCAATACAACCGCCCTCTTTGACTCTTTCCTGCAGGCATAAATGCGCAGAGAACCCCCATGTGTTTGCAGTTCTTCCACATTAAAGACAGTAAGGCCAAAATGAGCAAAGATGTGCTGTACTGCCAGCAGCGAATAGTAATAAAAATGCTCGTGATAGATCGTATCAAACTGACGATCCTCGATCAAACGCAGTAAGTGCGGAAATTCCATGGTCAGGACCCCGTCTTCTGCTAAAAGAATGTATAAGCCTTCAATAAAATCGTGCAGATCCGGCACATGAGCCAGCACGTTATTTCCGATCAGCAGATCCGCTTGCCCATACTCCTTAATGATCCGTTCCGCCGATTGCTTACCAAAAAATTCGCATCGCGTCGGAACACCGTTCTCCCGAGCCGTTTCCGCAACATTCTTTGCTGGCTCTACGCCCAGGACCGGAATCCTGTCCTCTACAAAATTCTTCAGCAGATATCCATCGTTGCTGGCAACTTCTACAACAAAACTGTCCTGGTCTAAATGCAGCAGGCTTTGCATCTGGCTGCAATATTTTTTGCAGTGTTCAAGCCAAGGCTGAGACGTACTGCTGAAATAGGCGTATTCGGTAAAAATATTATCAGGCGTTTCGTACTCTTCTGCCTGCACCAGTTTGCAGTTGCCGCACACATGCACACGCAGAGGGAATATCTTCTCCCCTGCAAAACTTTCATCTGGAAGATAGGAGTTTGCCACCGGAGATGTTCCAAGATCCGCAAATATCTGTGTCAGCGGTTGGCCGCAGAACCGGCACCTTTTCAAATCATGCTTCATCATTCCAATTTCTCCTACCTAAAATTCCAAATGCACTGCTCTAACGCGGGCGCACAGCGATCTTTCTCCGACAGGACCGGCTCTGTAACCGGCCACGAAATATTCAACACAGCATCATTCCAGGCAATGCGCTTCGCATGTTTCGGATCATATAATTGATCCATCAAATAGACGACCTTCGTATCATCCGCCAAAGTTACAAAGCCATGTCCAATCCCGGGCGGGAGATACAGCATTCGGTTATTCTCCTCAGTCAGCTCTACCGAAATCCAGCGTTGGAAGGTTGGCGAATGCTCCCGCAAATCCACCGCCACATCCCATATGGCTCCCCTGCTGCACTGTACCAGCTTGCATTGTGCCGCCGGACCGTCCTGGAAATGTATTCCCCGTATTGTACCTGTTTGCCTGTTGTACGACTCATATCGTAAAACAAAGGTATCGTTGACCCCAATTTCCTGAAACGTCCGGGCGGAATAGCTCTCCATGGACCACCCACGTTCATCCGGAAACATCTCCGGTTCCAGAAGCTTCACACCCGCAAGCGCTAATTCAACAGTCTTCATTCGGACCTCCTTGAGCAATCCCACTGCTTTTCTGTCTTCATAACCGGGGCGATTTACCGGACACAAAACAAATACTCCGTTGTTAAAATATTCTGAGTTTCCGTCTGAATGTCCTTTACGGCTTTCGTATTGGCCAGAATGTTGGCTATAGTTTCTATTGTTTTGGCATCATAACGGCCCAGCGTACGTTGGGCCTTGACATGGGATACGCCGTGCTTTTCCGCCATGCGCCGGATATCTTCCAATGTCAGCACAACCATCTTCTCATCCTCCGCCGGAAGCGGACTCCCCAAGATTCCCTGGAACATGCGGACATCATAACTGTTTTTCAGTTTGAACAGCAGCTGCCCATTCGGTTCCAGAAGCCCCAAAAGGGTTTTCAGTACATACTCCGGGTCCGGGAAGAGATTGATGGCTTCGCCAAGAAGAATGATATCAAACTTCCGATCCTCCAGATCCTCACGCAAAAACTGGATACGGTCGCAAAGAACCTGATCCGCCGCTGTAGACAAAAATGTATAGTATTTTGCATTTGTGCTGAATGCAGTCGATGAGGAATGAAAAATACCAAACTCCCTCAGCTTATTTTTAACATCCAACAGAGGCTGACCGGCGGTCACATTAACTGCAAGAATTTTGGGTGCCGCGGCCTCCGGCTTCTCCAGGAGGGAATTGAGCCGATGCTCAAATACCATGATTTCTCCAAACTGCGTTAGTCCTCCCGCTCTTGCTTCGGCCAGCTGTTTCGTGCGCTCTAAGATCGTTTTACTGCGTTCTGTATCGCCCAGCCACGCCTGAGAATCCTTCTTCGCCGTGTAGTCGTGGTTGTGGCAAGCCCAGGTATCTCCCAACAGGAAAATTTTATATCCGGCCTTTCGAATCCTATGGCACAGATCCGCTTCCGCCGTCCAGAACCCATAAAATCCGGATTGTATCAGTGCTTCCCGTTTAATCGCGGTTGCTACGGTAGCGGTTTCCATCCTCTCCTGCCACTTACGAGGATCGGAGCAGCGATTAAATTCTTTTGCCACCGCAAACATTTCATCAAAGCTGGAGTATTGCAGCCGTGGGTCCTGAAGCATATATGCATTGGAGGACATAGGGGTTACCATTCCAACATCGGGGCTGGAATCCAGACAGGCAATCATATTTTGCAAAGTGTTCTCCGCAATAATGTTGTCGTTTCCCAGCATCAGGAAAATATCACCCTCCGCATATTCGTACATAAGCCGGGTCCCAAATATAGCTCCGTACATTGTTCCCAGCGGGTCCTCCACCTGAATGATCTTCTTCTTCATAGTGGGTACAGACTGGTAATAATTCAGCGTTTCATCGCCGTCATGCGAACCGTTATCCACCAGGATCAACTCATAGTCAATATCCCCAACAAACCGAAGCACACTTTCCACACAACGCCTGGTATCTTCAATATGCTTATAGCCCAGCACACCAATGCTCATCTTAGGCACGCCCCGCTTTTTGCCTGCTTCATAAAGCAGATGGGACAAGTAGTTCCCATCCAGTGTATCAACAAAGGGAACCTCTCCTTTTTGCGCTCTATGGTATATAATAGGTTCTACCTGATACATGTGAACTCCTCCTAAAATGTTTTGGCTATTTTTGCAAGATATTGGCCATAATCACTGTTTTTCAATACCTCTGCCCGTTCTAAAAGCTGTTCTCTCGAGATAAAGCCTTTGTGCCAAGCAATTTCCTCAATGCAGGAAATGTACAGTCCCTGGCGGGATTGTACGGCTTCCACGAAGTTCGCTGCATTTAGCATAGAGCTGTGGGTTCCTGTGTCCAGCCAAGCCATTCCTCTTCGCATTGGAATGACTTTTAACTGCTCCCTCGCCAGGTATTCATTATTGACCGCCGTGATTTCCAACTCGCCTCTGGCAGACGGCTTGATATTTTTTGCAATGGATATCACGCTGTTGTCATAAAAGTACAATCCCGGAACTGCGTAATTGCTTTTGGGGATGGCGGGCTTTTCTTCAATGGACAGCACTTTTCCATTCGTATCATATTCCACAACGCCAAATTCCGAGGGATTAGAAACGTAATACCCAAAGACTGTCGCGCCGTCATTTTTGCGAATAGCATCCAACAGTATTTTAGATAAATCGTTTCCATAAAAAATATTGTCGCCAAGTATCAGACATACGCTGTCGCTGCCGATAAATCTTTCGCCAATCAAAAATGCATCCGCAAGTCCACGGGGGTGATTCTGGCAGGCATACGTAAATTTTATGCCCAGCCAGCTGCCGTCCCCAAGCAGTTTTTCATATAGTGCCAGAGAATCCGGATCAGATATGATTAAAATCTCCCGTATCTCTGCCAGCAACAGCGTGGACAATGGGTAGTAAATCATCGGTTTGTCGTAGACGGGAAGCAGCTGCTTAGATACCGATATTGTGGAAGGATATAATCTTGTACCCTTGCCGCCTGCCAAGATGATCCCCTTCATAAATTTTTTCGCTCCTCAAGCCTTTTCAACCAGTCCCGATTTTCCAAATACCAGCGGATTGTCTCTCTGATGCCTGCTTCAAAGGAGCAGACAGGCTTCCAGCCAAGTTCCGCTGTAATCTTTGTGTTGTCAATGGCATACCGCCGGTCATGGCCCAGACGGTCCTGAACATAGGTGATGAGAGACTCCGGCTTGCCCATTTCGCGCAAGATCGATTGAATAATCTGCAGATTCGTCTTCTCGTTGTGCCCGCCTACGTTATACACTTCGCCGGCCTTGCCATGCTCCAGTACAGCTTCAATTGCCGTACAATGGTCGGATACATGGAGCCAGTCCCGAATCTGCAGTCCATCCCCGTAGACCGGCAGCATCCGATCCGATGCCGCCCTGCAGATCATCAGTGGAATGAGCTTTTCCGGAAACTGATATGGGCCGTAATTATTGGAGCAGCGTGTAATATTGACCGGCAGACCATAGGTCTTGTGATAGGCCAGCACCAACAGATCAGCTGCTGCCTTGGACGCCGAATATGGGCTGCTGGGTGCCAGCGGAGTCATTTCTGAAAACGTTCCCTCCGCTCCCAGGGCACCGTATACTTCATCTGTGGAAATCTGCAGGTATTTGACGCCCTTGCGGTATTCGCAGGAATATCTGTCATCCGGTTTCAATTTCCAGAATGCCTGTGCCGTTTCCAGCAGCGCTTGTGTGCCCAGAACGTTCGTTGTCAGGAAAACATCGGGGTTCGTGATACTTCGATCTACATGTGACTCTGCCGCAAAATGGACCACCGTGTCGATCTCAAATTCCGAAAATACACGATTCAGGATACCTCTGTCACGCACATCTCCGCATACAAAATGATAACGGGGATCCTCTTCACAATCTCTCAGGTTATCCAAATTTCCCGCGTAAGTCAGGGCATCCAAATTTACAATTGTGAGATTGCGCTTGCTTCTTAGCAGGTAATGGATAAAATTCGAACCAATAAACCCCGCCCCGCCAGTCACTAAAATCCTGTCCATTTCGCGTCCTCCAAAAAGGATTCTCTTAATCCTCAACACATTTCAAATAACCGCCTGGGCATGAGCTGATCTGCAATTTGCTGCTGACAGACTCATCTACTTCAAAACGGCTGTTTTTTGCAAGAAATGCTTTTACTGCAGTTCCAGGATTATTATCTGCTCCCCAGGGACGGTTTGCGTAATGAGATTCGTCCACTTCGTTTACCATTGTATCAAACACTACAAGATAACTGCCCTTTGTTACCAACGGGGAATATAGTTCCAATTCTGCGAGAACATGTTCGTGTGTATGATTGGAATCCAGCGCAACAAGGACCCGTTTTTTTCCATGTGCAATTTCCGATACCTTTTCGATGATTGATCTCGAAACAGAATTTCCCTCAAGCATGGTGATCCGGCGGAACATTCGATGATGTTCTATTTCATCGCGAATTTCCGGAAAAATATGTTGCTCGATCCCCAGGACCTGCCCATCTCCACCGATCAGTTCAAGCATAGAGGCATAGAATACCAAACCGCCGCCATGGGCAATGCCAGTCTCAATAATGAGGTCCGGCTCAACTGACCAAATCAGCTCCTGCATCGCCACGATGTCCTGCGGATACTGGATGATAGGCCGACCCATCCATGTAAAATTGTAACAATATCCGCATCCAATTGATTGCTCGATCCACTCTCTCGTGGCCTTGTGAAACGATTCACTTTGTTTGATCTCCGCCTTATGGCGCATAACCTGCTGATGATAATTGTCAATAATGCTCATTTCCTTTGGACCCTTTCCTACCCATTTCCGTCTTTAACTATCCCTGCACAAACTGCGCAGTCCCTCCTCTAATGACATCTGCGGTACCCACCCCGGAGGTGTCGGGTAAAGGCGGATCAACTCAGACATCTCCCTCTCTGCCGCCGGACGCTCCCCCCACCCCGCATTCAGCGTAAGATGGTTGACCCGGAGCATCAGCTCTACCGTTTCACGCAGGGACAGCGGAGAGTCTGGGACAACCTGGAATATATCGTTGCGAAATCCTCCCCGCAGAAGCCGCTCCCCTGCCAAACGGAACGCTGACACGGCATCATCAATGTGAATCACATCGTAGGGGATGTTTCCGGATGAAAATGTCACTTTTTCGCCCGTTTTAACTGCCCTTTTTACCACATTCAGGACCTTAGGCCGGTGATCCCCAGGACCATATGTATCAGAAATCACCAATGTGGCAGCCCTCAGGAGACCGGAATCCGTATAATAGGCCAACAGATCGGAGAATGCCTGCTTTGTTGCGGCATAGAGATTGACGGGACAGTAGTCAGCACCCTGATAATGCGTCATATAAGTAGTGGCATATGCCAAAGATGGAACTCCACAGGCAAGCATCGCCTCCAAAAGGTATGCTCCGAATGTAATATTGGAATCAATCAGCTTTGGCGTCTCCTGTCCGCCGTGCGCCCCTGTATAGTAGGCCGCCAAGTGATACACCAGGTCTGGCTGTATAGTCTGTATCGCGCGGTAAACGCTTTCATAGGTCCCATCAACAGGGACCAGGCGGAGCATATCCTGAAAATCTGCGATATACTCCCTGCGGAGAGGTTCCCGGACCAGCCCGCAGACCTCGTAATCTGCCAGCAGAGCCTTTGCCAGGCGGGAACCAATATAGCCGGTGATACCAGTAATCAAGACCGTTTTCATCTGCTACCATCCCTTGATAACGCGCCATACCGGTCCACAAACTCAGAAAGAAACGGAAGACCGGCGTCTTTATCCGACAAGACCAGCTGTTCTACCCGCTCCAGCGGCCAGCGGACTGCCAGCTGTGGGTCATCCCAGCGGATGCCGCCGTCCGATTCCGGGTCGTACCGGTCGCCACAGAGGTAGCTGAACAGGGTGTCATCTTCCAGTGCCAGAAAACCGTGAGCAAAGCCCTTCGGTATGTAGATCATTTGGTGGTTCTCCGCTGTTAAATAAAAACCTTCCCACTTTCCAAAGGTGTCCGATCCTTCCCGCAGGTCCACCGCCACATCATAAACTGCGCCGTGGAGGACATGTACCAACTTGTCCTGGCTGTAGTTTCGTTGAAAGTGCAGTCCGCGGAGGACGCCTTTTCTGGAACAGGAACGCAGTTCCTCCCAGGGTAGCAGGTCAATGCCGTGGGAGGCAAAAATGGAACGTTCAAATGTTTTCGAAAAAGATCCTCGAGAATCCGGGGCGCAGAATGGCATAATTTGAATCAAATGTTTAATAGACGTTTGTTCAAACGCAAACGAAGACATCTCTTTTCCACTTCCTGTCATCCGCCAGTGTACATATGATTCACCAGCTTTTCAGATATTTTCTGTGCATATGCATCAATATTATCGTAGCATCCATGGGTAATGACAGCGCATTTACTGCACATCGGAAACCGATCCTTTTCTCCCATCAAATGCCCCAACTGATAAGCCTGCTGGATCTCGCCCAACCAGATTTCTTTTAAGCTGGATACTTTGATATCCCCCACGGTTTGCTCATGTCTCCAGTCCCCGACACACGTAGACACCGAACCGTCGGCATTGACCACCATGATATAGAAAAGGTAGGGACATACCATTCTGTTCTCTACAGGCTGTTCATAATTTCCAATATCTTCATATGTATATCCGCTTTGGGAAACATCAAAAGCGGGCCACGCCGGGGAGAGGCGCTCCAGATACACGCGGTCTGCCATATCTCCAAAAATATCAAAAAACTGTTCCTGTTCTGAATCAGACAATACATCTTTGATTGACTTAATATAAATGGTGCAGTCTCCTTTGCGGCCGCATAGATCTTGGATATTCTGTACATAGGCACCAAAGTCCACGTGATTCCCCGTATTCCGGTAGATCTGTTCCGCACTCATGCCATTGACTGAAATATTGATCTGATCTATTCCCGCTTCAATCAACTTTCTGTTCAGCTTCGGGTTTAATAATACACCGTTCGTTGTAGTATCGATTCGCAAAAACCATCCTGATTGTTTTGCCAACCGCACCATATCGGCAAAGAATGGATTGACCAGCGGCTCTCCTTCTTTATACATACGCAAAACCCGAAAGGGCTTTCCCCATGCAGCTGCCTGATCCACAAGGCGTTCAAACAATGCCAGATCCATGACCTGCTGTGATCGACCTGTTTCGGCAATCAGCTGGTCATACCCGCTTGGACACCATTTACACCGCAAATTGCACAAACTGGATGGATCAACCAGCAGCACATATGGCTGTTCCAGAGGAAGCGCCCTGCCCAAATTTTTGCGTGGCTCCGCACTCAGCCGCGTTTGAATTTTCACTGCTATTCTCCTTGCCACACAAAAACTAGTCGAGATTATATTTGTGATAAATATCCATAAGAGCAATCTCTATTCGATCCACGTGCCGCTTATGAACCGGATTTTCATTCAGCCAATGAATGGTTTCCTGGATGCCTTTCTCAAAAGGAGTACGCGCGCACCAATTCGGCACATATTTTTTCACTTTGGCGGTACTCAAAATATGTGGTCGCATTCTCTGCACCATCATCTCCCTTGGCTGAATGTCGTTAAAATTCAGCGCATCCTGTGCTGGCACATGAAAAATTCCGCTTTGTTCCGCATGGAGCGCATGCAGCACAGTCTCGGATTGCTCGTTCCATGTAAGCAGCTCATCGCTGCCGATATGAAAACACTCTCCTACGGTATCATAGTTTTCAACTAAACCTATAAAAGCGGCGGCAAAGTCCGATGAATGGGTAAATGGCCACAAATTATTACCATCACCGGCAATTAGCAAAGGATATCCTTTCAAAATAAGTTCCTCCGCAGTAAAGCAATTGTGGCCAATGCTGATAGGGAAAATAGTATCATACGTATACGCAGGGCGAACAATTGTGATTGGGAATCCATCCCCGGCAAAAGCCTGCATAAAGACATGCTCTGCTTTTAATTTTCCAACTATATATTCGCAGTCACAAGTTTCAATACTATAAAGAGAACTATCCTCTGTATATGGATCGTCGATAGAAGAAGAGTTTTTGTACACAGAATCAGAACTGATAAAAAAGAAATGACTGGTCTTACCAAGGAATATATCAATATCTGTTCTGGCCTGTTCGGCATTGAAGCAAATAAAATCGCACACAACATCGAAAAACGCGTGTTCCATGAGGACCTTGATTTGTTCTGTCTCCCTCATATCACCTTTTACCTTATGGACTTCCGGCTGTACTCTCCGCCTTGTCAGGATGCTCTGCTCCCGATTAAGTTGCCATACTTCATGCCCTCGGTCAATGGCCGCTTGCGTACAGTGCCAGCTTATGTTGCCGTTGCCACCTATGAAAAGGATTTTCAAATCGTACGCCCTCCATTTCAAAATCGTCGAAGCAGTTCAGCCGCAAACGGATCAATATCATCCGGCTGTCCTTGACGCAATTGTCCGCAATCGCAGCAAATAGGGTGCATCTTTCTCTCACCACGCAAAAATAGCTTCCGGTATTCCTGCATCTTATCCCCATTCCAAAGTGCGACAAGACTGTCAGTATGCACATTGCCTATGACCAGCTTCCGATGCCAATCCAAAAAGCATGGACTTACCGTCCCGTCGGAATTGACAGAAAAAGAATAGAAAACATAGGGACATACCAGAACTTCCCGAACTTCTCCGCCATAAATACTGCGGTCTTCATTCACCGCGACCTTTGTTTGCTCAAAGGTCGGCCAACAGTCCATAATACTCTCAATGAAAATACCATCGGTTATATCGCCAAAGATATCCAAAAAGTATTGCTTCTGGCTGGCTGTCAAAATGTCGCCGTTTACTTTTACAATCATTTCCGTATTTATTTTATGGTCATAAAAGTAACGGACCTGGTCAACCAGTGCATCAAAATCCAGTATATACCCTGAAAAATCTTGATACTGCTGGGCATTAACACCCTCAATGGATATATTAATCCGGTCGATCCCCGCCGCTATCATTCCATCGCTCAATTCATGTGTCAGGAGAGACGCATTTGTCGTTGTATCCACCCGGTCACAACAACCGGATTGCTTGGCGTATTTTACCATATCCGCAAAATGTGGATTCAGTAAGGGTTCTCCATCCTTGTATAAGCGAATTACCTTGACCTTGTCCGGAAAACCACAGGCATCGTCAATGATTTTCCTATACAGGTCAAAGTCCATCAGTCCATGGTTCCTACCCGGTGTCCGTTTCATCAGCGCACGATCACCGGTAGGACAAAATTTACACTGAAAATTACAGATATCCGACGGATCAATATTAATAATGAACGGCGTCCTTAAAGGAATTACCGTCTCCAATCTCGTTCTATTTTCCAAATCAATGCGCGGTTTCATTTCAGCTTTCATTTGCTTTTTCCCCTCCCCTCTGGATATTCCATGCCCATCGAGTCAACCGGCTGTCCTCCTGAAAATATCTGCTGTAATGCGCCGGAGACCCCTTTGTTGCTTCTCCAAAGATACGTCCGGCATCCTGCGGGCAATCCTGTTCAAAACATGCTCGATCTGTGTTTACGCCTGTCAAAAACCAGTCTGCAGGTTCTCCCTTAAAGAAATCGTCAAATCGGTGAATCGACTTTTCATCTGTCAGCGCCCTTTCACATGCGGCGAGAAAACGCTGTCTGTTAGCTCCTATATCATACCGCTCCAAAATGTCCTCCCGCGCCGCTGCCCCCAGCCGTTCTGCCACCTGGGGATTATCATGGAGATAACGCACGGCTTTCCCGTACTCCTCAGGCGTGTGGACCAGCAGACCGGTCTGACCGTCCCGAATGATCCCCTGCTCCACGCACTGATCCAGTGCGATAACGGGCAGACTCGCCGCCATCGCTTCCAGCAGAGCATTTTCCGTCGCTCCAAAATGCTGTGGATTCAGCAAATAACCAAATATGTCCATTTGGCTTAGTGCCTGGGTCACATCTGGTATTTGACCTAAAAAATCGAACTGACTGGATAGGCCCTTTTGAGAGGCGGAAGCCTGGAGTTCTCTCTGCGTGGAAGGCGCACCCACCATCATAAACTGCACATCAGGCAGGCAAACCTCACCGCAAAAACTGATAAAGTCCGGGTTCAGCTTACAGAATCCCAGCGTTCCAATATAGCCGATTGCGTACTTTTCATGCGGTATCTTCCGGAGCCGTGCAAACCGCCGCAGATCATTCAATCCGTAAACCACCGAGCAGCGTTCCCGAACCCATTCGCCGCCCATTGCTTTTATCTGCGGAAGGTCAAGCGTGAATGGCGTCGCAAAGATCGACTGATTAAATTTTTGGACAAATTCAGATGCGACGTACGGAAAATAGTTGCCAGACACATGGCACCATAGAATGCTCCGCAGTGGTATGCGGGGCAGTTCGCGTAGAAACTTTGTCAGCGCAGGGTGGTGGTGCCAGCTGAATACGACCAGATCTGCATTCGCAAGTTCTTTCCGTACATCTACATCATCCAGTCCCGACAGGATGCGAAAGCCGGAGGCACGGACCCTGTCTAGCGCCCCCGTATCGATAGGAGGCTCCAGGAGCAAAACACTCTGCTCCTGTCCGCAAGACCCTAGCCCCGCGTAAGCCGAACCAATTCCGCCGCCCATGTGTGCAGCAACATGTAGTATTTTCATGTATTCTTTTCCACAATCAGCAAATATTCATTGCAAACCATGTGATTCACCAGGTCTTCCTGCTGATTCCCCGGAATCTCAGCTGGGAGAAGCGCCGCTAAAGCCTGTCTTTCTCCCGCCGCAAGTCTATAAGGGTCTGACACAATGGCCTCTATTTTTCCCTTCCGCTCCAATGCGTTTTCTACCACTTCCAGCGGCATATGATAGGCAAACTCTGGGTCATAAACATCTCTCTGACCAAGCTGGTGAAGGTAGCTTTGAAACGAAAATGTATTTTTAAGCCTGCATACGATAACGCCTCCCTTTTTGCACAGGGCAAAAAGATCATTGATTATTTTTTGCGGCTCATGGTAGCGATTGAGCGGACGGTCCACAACAATATAATCAAACGATTCTCTCAGAAATGGATCCGTTAAAAATTCTTCACGATCGCAAATAACCGGACCTTTGCAGATCGTTTTTAAGTCCAGCCAATATTTCGCGTCCTGGGTAAATGCGGAAAGTTCCGCATCAAAGATACCCGCTCTGCACAGCCAGTTTTTTATATCCAGAATTGGCGTTCCGCAGCGGGTATCTATACCCAGAATCCGTATCAGTCCGTTTCTCTTAGGAGCAGGAAAATATGATAAATAGGGAATATAAAAATTATTTACATCCTCCCAAGCATCTACACCGTAATATTTATCTCTAAAATTTGCCCTGCCTATATCTATAGATTTCTTAAATTCAACCGGATCTTTTCCTTCTCCATGTTGGTATTTATGGTCGTGACACACCCAGGTATCTCCTGCCAGCACCGTTCGGTATCCCATACGGCGGATACGGAATGTAACATCATCGTCACCAAAATCATGAAAAAAGCCGACATCGCCTATCGGCCATCCAATTGCACCGACTGCCTCTTTCCGATACAAAGTCCCCAGCGTGATCAGACGCAGCCGGTCTTCCCATTTTTTCGGATCGGACCGGTTAAAGCGTTCCGCCTCTTTCTGCATCTCAGCATAGGTCGTATATGATAACTCCACGCACTGCAGATTGCTGGTATTGGAGCAGACAGGATTGACCATACCAATCCTGTCATCTGATTTCATGCAGATCAGCAGATTCTCCAGCCAGTGGGCGGTAACGATCAGATCGCTTGGCAGAAAGCAGATAAACCGTCCCAGATCACTTAGCTTGACCGTTGAAGTAGGATAGGATGCTCCCAAATTTTGGGTAATGTGCAGGATCGTCTTTTTCGTGTATTCTATCGACTCAAAGTACTCCAGCGTACCATCCTCTGACCCGTTATCCAATAAAATGAGTTCATAATCCACGCTGCCTGTATATTTTATAACGCTTTCAACGCAGCGTTTCGTTTTCTCGAGCCGGTTGTATGCCTGAATGATAATAGATACTTCTGCGGCAGTAGATGGTTGCTGCATCTCCGCAACGGCTGCCCGATTTGAGAACAAATCGGCCCCAACTGCAGGGGGGATCATTGAGTCTGTATTGATCTCAATAACTTGTTTCATAATAATTCCTGTTCTCCTGCAAAAATGCCTGAATTTGCCGCTCCATACAACCGGCGGCATCATTATCTGCAAGCCACACCTTTGTCCATTCCACCACCGCTTTTACCGCTCTGCGAACATCCCACCGGGGATGCCATCCTAGAACAGACGTAATTTTGGAGCAATCCAACCGCAAAATTTGGTCCTCATGAGGACCGTTTTGTCCCACATGCTCCCAGCGGACCGATGGTCCCCACTCTGCGCAGAACAACTCTGCCAATCGTCCTGTGGTTATGCAATCGTAATTGTCCGGACCTACATTGTAGCTACCGGATAAGCTTCTGTCCTCATACTGCCGCTGTGCGATCAGCAGATAGGCCGACAGCGGCTCCAGCACGTGCTGATAGGGCCGCACAGAAAATGGGTTCCGAATTTGAATCGCAGTGCCAGCCTGTACAGCACGGATACAGTCGGGAATAATGCGGTCAACAGAGAAATCTCCGCCTCCGATAACATTCCCCGCTCTGGCTGTGCTGACTGCCACACCATGTTCCGACAAAAAACTGCGTTGATAACTATCCGTCACCAGCTCTGAACAGGATTTGGAGTTGGCGTAAGGGTCAAAACCATTAAGGACGTCTGTCTCACGGTAGCCCCAAGGCCAGCTGCGATTCTCATAGACTTTGTCTGTAGTGACATTGAGGAAGCTGCGAACCGTCTCTGTCTGGCGGATACATTCCAAAATATGCACCGTGCCCATCACATTGGTGGAATAGGTACCCACCGGGTCACGATAACCCTCCCGTACGATAGGCTGGGCGGCAAGGTGAATGACCACCTCCGGCTCTGACTGCTTAAAAGTATTATAAAGAGCATCAAAGTCCCGGATATCTCCATAAACTGAGCGCATCCTGTTTTCCAGCCCGCTAAGTTCCCAGAGGTTTGGCGTTGTAGCGGGCGGCAAGGCAAATCCTGTTATTTCCGCTCCCGCCATAGCCAGCAGGGTACATAACCAGCAGCCCTTGAATCCGGTATGTCCTGTCACAAAAACACGCTTATTCCGGTAGAAATCCCGCATCACCATATTCTCCACGGAGTATTCCCGCTTGCCCAGCGGTCTTCCAGCCAAATCTTATCCCGGTGGGTATCCATACACTGCCAAAATCCATTGTGCTTATAAATACCTAAAGCACCATCCGCTGCCAACCGCTCCATCGGCACACGCTCCAAAATGCAGCTCTCGTCCTCACTGAGATAATCAAATACCTCCGGTTCCATGACCATAAACCCACCGTTGATCCAGCCGCCGTCCTCTTTGGCTTTCTCCCGGAACCCGGTGACAGTTCTGCCGGATTCATCCAGATCCAATACGCCGAACCGGCCTCCCGGCTGGATGCCGGTGAGCGTCACAACCTTACCGGACGCCTCATGCTGCGCCAACAGAGCGTTAAGATCGATATCGCTTACTCCATCGCCGTAGGTCAGCATGAACCGCTCGTCCCCTATGTACTTCTGCACCCGTTTAACGCGCCCGCCGGTCTGCGTGTTCAGGCCGGTATCCACTAACGTCACCCGCCAGGGTTCCGCTACATTCTGATGGACCGTCATGCGGTTTTCATTGGAAAAATCAAACGTTACATCGGACCGGTGCAGGTAGTAGTCCGCGAAATATTCCTTGATGACATGCCCCTTATACCCGCAGCAGATCACGAAATCATGGAACCCGAAGCTGGAGTAATATTTCATGATGTGCCAAAGGATTGGCTGCTCGCCAATGGTAATCATAGGCTTGGGTTTGAGATAGCTTTCCTCGCTGATACGGGTACCCAGACCCCCTGCTAAAATAATTACTTTCACTGTTTTAGCCCTCCAAACACCCCCAGCTCCGGCCCCTCAATCAAATGGGCAACCTTCTGATACGCTGCGCTCTGCTTCAGCGCCTCCACCGCCGGATCATCTGCGGGATACTGCGCCAGCAAAGTGCGTACCTGCTCAGCCAACACGATCAATTCAGGGGTTGCCTGGACTCTCCGGCTGTCTTCCAGCTGCTTCAGCAAAAACTCTGCCATGGGCTTTGCTTCCGCACAGCTTTCCAACCCCTGCCGCAGCAGGCGCACATAAGCTGCGCTATCCCCGGCATCCAGCGCCCAGAAGGCCTTGCCGCAGTACCAGCCAAAGCGGTGCATCGGCGGCAGAAGCCGGATATTTTCGTCACACAGCAAATCAGCAGCGTAGTACCCCGGCAGGAACGCACCCTCGATTTTTGCGAATGCCCGGCACAGAGCCATGCCCTGCTGTCCATCCGTCCAATCACAGGTCCTGACGGCCGCCAGCGCCATGGCGCGGGACCAGGCTACAGACTGCCAGTCCTCCAGCTCATTGTCGGCAGCAAGAATTGCCAGACCAGCCAGCGGCCCGTCCTTCCGTCCCATGCGGCCTGCCAATTCATCCATTTCCTCAATCTTCATGGGCCTGCCCGGCATCGGGAAAGGAGTCCCCTCCAAAAGGGCGTGTTCCACCGCCGCAATGGGAAGCTCATCCCAGCGCTCCACTGTATTGAGCAATCTTTCCAGTTCTTCCGGATCATTCGCTTCCAAAATTGCGGCGGCTGTGCCCAAAGAACACCTGCCCTCCAATGCGCTGAATACACCACATCCGTGGCGGAGGAAGTCGTCCCGCCCCAACTCCTCACTTTGGTATTTCGCGGAAAAGGCGGGCGTTGCGGTCCGAAGCAGCCTCTCCCGCCGCTGCTCTGCCATTTTTTCGTCCGGAAGGGGCTGGTTGATCTGTTCCCAGAAAGCAGCCATCAATGCCGGCGTGTCCAGCTGCGCAGTCCGATGCAGGCGAATCAGCTCCAGCGTACATGCTTCCACCTGCTGCAGATCCTCCATCTCCTGCCCCCGGATTCTGCTGAACAGAGTATAGGCCTTCTCCGGCTCCCCATTCTCCAGATAGGCCTGGGGCAGCATCGCCAAAATTTTTCTTTCCCAGAAAGGCGAGGCGTTTTCCAGCACCCCGCGGGTAAGGTCGCTTGTCAGGTACTTCCCCGCCCGGTAGTTATCTATCCCCTTCAGATAAACCGTTCCCCAGTGAATAGCCTGCCCATAGTCTTTTTTATCCCAATAGTGGACAAAAGCATAGTAGGCCACATCAACCGTTGTAAAAATCGCATCCGGGAACCGCTCAAACGCCTGCGCGATCCATTCCTCAATTTCTGGCAGTTTATTCAGTGTCGCGACAGACACTGCGTTACGGTAGATTACCGCGCCCAAGCGGTCCCAGGCCTTCCATTTTTTATCCAATCCCTCTAAAGAGCGCCTGACATACTCCGCACTGGCATCCTTGTCCTCGTTCTTGGAGGAGTCGATACACTCCATCAGCGTCTTTAGATTCTCCGGGTCCTCCTCCAGCTTCTTTCGCAGAAGCGTCATATTCCGCTCCCGCTTGGCCGCCTGCAAGGCCTTGTCCTCATAAACATAGCCATCGTGATAAATCCAGGTGTTTCCCAGCGAGATTGCATTCAGGATCCCGGTTTTGGGGTCCCGCCAGGTCTCATGAATGCACCCCTCATAGCGCGCGCCAGTACTTAACCGAGCCATCCGGATACCAAGAAAATCAAGGTAATCATCTGATTTTTCCAAGGCCGGCGAGCGGTAGTTGCGGATATTGATTCCAATGTAGTCCTTCGGAATTTTCTTAAGCCGCGCCAGGCCGGTCAGTTCGGTGATGTCCTCTGCCAGCCACTCGTCTGCGTCAATAGACAGATACCACCGCCCGGAGCAGCGGTCCATGACGGCATTTCGCGCGGCGGCAAAATCATCGATCCACGGAAAATCGAACAGAATATCCGCGTATTTCTCCGCCACCTCCCGGCTGCCGTCGGTGGAACCGGTATCCGCCATCACCAGTTCACAGGGGACGGCTTCTCGCAGGGGCTGTAAGGATTTCATACACCGCTCAAGGCAGCGGATTTCATTCTTGAAAATAATGCCGATTGAGTAAAAGGGCTTTTTCATGCTCCATCCTCCTTCAGTTCGCAGGGCTGTCGGGAAAACGGGAGCATTTCCAGCTTTCCCCGCAGTCCTGGAAAGGCGGGCCGG
>OFGG01000534.1_pt1 | contig 32061 bp, 28 predicted proteins | sample 1521701 | NCBI WGS metagenome assembly OFGG01 (sample SAMEA3504081, study PRJEB24116) | mouse gut metagenome | biome: mouse gut; feature: mouse-associated habitat; material: faeces | place: Denmark | collected 2011
ACCATAGATTTATGCGAAAGGGTTATTTTTTTATTGAGAACTTTCAACTCTCAAGTAACATTAAAATTTATTGTAAAAATATTTTCTCTCCACTCCTTTATCTTTCCATTCTTCTTTCAGTCATCACATAGTTAAACATTTTTGATTATCTTTATAATACCACTTTGATTCAAATCGTATAAATAGTATTATATTAGAACATATTAGTTTTTTTTAATATATTCTAATAAGACAATACACAACATTACAAAATTTGTCAATTATTATTTTATTTTGTTTTTCTTTTAAGCAATTTAAAGTATAAAGTGTAGATTAAATAATTTCGAGGGGTCTGGTATTACGAATGTTACGCTTTCCGGCAACATTACTTCTGTTGGCGATTCTGTTTTTCAGAACTGCAAGAAACTGACTTCTGTTACATGGAATGAAGGCATTACTTCCATCGGGCATTGGGTCTTTCGCGATTGTACCGCTTTAAGTTCCATACGTGTCGGTGAACAGGAAAAAGCGAATACGGTTTATATTCCAAATTCTCTTCAATCCAACACCGGCTATTATCAAGGATACAATTACTTTACTGGCTGTTCTTCTCTTACAAACCTTGTTTTCCTTGACGGCAGAACCGCTATTCCTGCAAATATTGCTTATAATGCCACGTTTATCACCTCTGTTGAAATACCAGATACAGTAGAAACAATTGGGGCATCTGCTTTTTACAATACCAGCATAAAAAATATTACACTTCCCAGCAGTGTCACTTCAATTGAGAATAATGTTTTTTCCAACTGTAAAAATCTGAGTACAGTCACATGGAACAACGGCATCACCACCCTTGGCAATAACGTTTTCTCCGGCTGTGCTGCCATTACGTCCTTCTCCCTTGGCGATGAAGAACCCGTGCGGGGTCAGCTCCATATCCCTGCGACGCTGACCCATATGCCAGTAAAATTTTTCAACGACGCCGCCGCAATCCGCACCGTTAAATTTGCCCAAGGTACGGAAACGGTTATGGCAGGGCTTCTGGAAGATCTGAGCCGGATTAACGTGGTCAATATTCCTGACACGGTTGTCAGAATCGGCGCGCGTTCCATCAAGGGTACTTCCATTACGGAACTTGCACTGCCTGAAAAACTCACTGTCATTGAGGACAGCGCCTTTGAAAACTGTACCAAACTAACCTCTGTTACATGGCACGATCACACACTGGAGAAAATCGGCAATGCCGCCTTTAAAGGCTGCACCGCTGTAAAAGGACTTACGCTGGCACAGGAAAACGCAGCGGAATCTTCCACCGAAGCCGCACAGATAATAGAACTTCCCGACAGTGTTACCGTTATTGGCTAAGAAGCATTTTCTGGATTAAAGCTTCCGCAGAAGCTGATCTGGAGCAGATGCCTCTCCGATTTAGGCGCCAATGCATTTTCCGGCTGTACAGGGATTTCTGTGGTGCGTTTTGCCGACAGCGAAGAAACTATGCATCTTTTAGAGATACCCGCAAGTCTTGAACAGTGCGGCGCGTCACCGCTCGCAGATGCAGATATCACCTCCGCCGTATGGGAGGAGGGCAGCGATACGATTCTCTCTAACATCGTACAGGGACTTGGCATTACAAGCGTAGAAATTCCCAAAACAGTCCTGACAATACAAGACAATGCATTTAAAAACTGTGCAAAGCTTGTCACAATTGATATTCCAAAGAGTGTTACTTCGATCGGCGCAGCAGCGTTTCAGAACTGTTCTGCCCTTGAAGATGCGGTCATTCCAAAGTTTGTCAGAAAGATCGGCGGCTCGGAAAATATTTTTGACGGCGCAGTACGCCTGACAATCCGCGGTGTTGTCGGCTCGTATATCAACACGTATGCAGATACTTATGCAATACCATTTGAACAACTGATTTCAACTTGCACGCTTGCACAGGACAGCTTTGATATTCCAAAGGGTGAGACTGTCATACTCTCTGTCACTGACCTCTGGCCCGGCGAAGAGCCTGTTTTTACCAGCGATGACAGTACCGTCGCTGTCACTGCCGAGAACGGCATTGTGACCGGCACTGGCGTGGGCGCAACTACATTAAAGGTCAATATTGACAACTCCTACTTTGCCACTGCCACAATCCAAGTATGTTCTCCGATGAAAGAACTTGCGCTGGATTTTCATGAAATGGAACTGCATATCAATGATACGGAGGCAGTCGTTGTCAGCTATCTGCCGGAAGATACCACAGACCAGAAAACAGCGCATTACAGCATTGCAGATACAAATATCGCATCTGTTGATGATAACGGTAATGTCACAGCCCTCGCTCTTGGAGAGACCACTCTAACGATTACAGCGGAGGCAACCACATGGACTGCGGAGACAGGCTACGGCAAAACTGAAATCACTACAAACTGCAAGATACAGGTAATCCCTGATGATCAGCTAAAGAAGCACCAAAAGAAACTGCCAAACCCTATTTCCGTAATTACAAATGTCTGCCCGACCACCGGAGAGATTGATGAGGAACTTTTGGAGGGCTGGAGTTTTGTTACCTCCAATGAACAGATTCTTCTTGAAAACGGCGGCGTCAATACGTTTGCAATAGAATATATCGAAAACGGTTATGAAACGCTTACCGGCGAACTTACCGTCACCGCTACGGAAATTACAGACCTCTCGTTTATAAACCGCATTTACAGAATACCGCTTGCAGGGTCAAAACCTGTGATATTTAACACCACACCTGTATTTGCAGGCGCGGAACTTCCGGCAGGACTTTACCGCATTGAGTATACTTCCAGTGACGAAGCAGTTGCCCGTATCAATGCCGCAACCGGAGAAATTACACCGCAAGGCATCGGCACCTGCTCAATGACAGCCGCTTTGTCCATATTAGATAACCGTAAATCCGTTGTCTATGATGAGCTGTTTACCGTTTCTGTTCCGGTTACAGTCAGCGCCTCCACAGAGAACACAAAGCCGCGGATTGAGGGCAGTTATATTTTAAATCTGGTTCAGGGAAAAACAAGGCTGGATATTGACGCCGTATACGGAACAGACATCGAAGCCGTATCCCTTACCGGAGACGACGCAGAGAATTTCCGTATTTCCAAAGAAAACGGCGGCTTCTATATCCGTCCTAACGGCACAGTCCGCAAGAAAAATTACAAGAAGCTGGCGCTTTCCGTGAAGTTAAACGAAAGCAGCGAAGCACACGAAAAAGCAATTACAGTAAAAGTTATCAGCGAAATGCCGAAAGTCACGATAAAGCAAAACAGCACCATGAACTTATTTGACAAAACCTCTTTTGCTTCCTTTAAAGTAAGCGGCAAATACATGGATATCGCAGATATCTGCATAAACAGCGACTCCGCAGACGCTTCCTTCTTTGCAATTACATACGACAGGGAAAGCCGCACAGGTACCATACAGCAGACAGGGAAACTTGACGGCCTTTCAAACTTAAAATCGCTGACAAAAGCCCAGAAAACGCTGACGCTTAACGCCGTTTTTGACGAATATCCAGACGCTGCAAATCAGAAAATTACGCTGAATGTAAAAACAGCCTACAAAGCGCCCAGCCTTTCTATACGGGAAGGCAAAACACGCATTTACAGCCTGCAAAGCCTGAATACACTAATGACCGTTTATGACAAAACCACAAAGGAAAACTTAACAGATTACACGGTCAGCACAGGTACTATGAGCGGCTCCTTTACCGCAGGCTATGACATTGAAACCGGCAAACTGCTTATTGGCATGAAAGAAGGCACCACGCCAGCAAACGGAAATTACAAACTGACTGCTTCGGCTCTATTCGAGAACGATATGCCGTCGCTAAAGAAAAACTTTACCATTTCCGTACACAACAAAACGCCGCAGATTAAGCTTTCAGCAAAGGGAAGCATTGATATTTTAAATCCACACAGCGCTGTTTACTACACGCCGAAGCTTAGCAATGTCAGCGGAACAATTACCGGCGTTTCCCTCTCCGGCTCTAATGCGGAGGCATTCCGCGCCGACTTGCTTGCAGATAACCGCATACAGCTTACCTTAGCGCACACGCAAAACAGTAACGCCAAAATTACTGCCAATACGAAGTACAGCCTTCAATTCTGCTTTACACTCGACAACAGCTTGCTACTGACGGCCTATCCAACAACTGTCAATATCAAGCCGATTCAGTCCAAAGCAAAAATCACCGCAAGCAGTACCAAGCTGACAATGGATTACTTTGAAAAGGAACTTGATTTTCTCCTAACCCAGCCAGAGACAGCAGAAATTGAGCGCGTTGTGCTTGCCGATACGCAGAATTTCAACTACAGCTATGACGCGAAGGCATTAACCTTGAAGGATAACCACAATTTAACTGCCGGAAAAACATATACGCTGCAATTTAACATATTCTGCAAAACCGAGGCCAAAACTACAAACCCGGTTACCGTTAAAATAAAAGTTACCATACCAAAATAATATTCTAAAATAAAACATCAAAATCCCCCTTTTCTATTTTTCAACTTGAAAATAGAAAAGGGGGACTTCTGATTTCTAAAATTCTAATATCTGATCACTGCCCGTCCCGCTGATACGCTGCAAGCCGCTCATTCATGAGCGCCGCCTGCTGTTTCTCATGCTTCCACGCAGCCACCGAGACAATCACATAGACCACTGCAATCGAGAGGACCATCGCTAACACCATCGGCAGATTGTCCACATAAAACCACTCAAACAAAAAACCGCACACCAGCACAATCGCATTTGTCAGAACATAGCGCAGGATATGAAGTATCAGCATTCCCCTCCTGCCCGCCTCCCGTTCCAGAAAAAAAGCATTGACCACGCTGCACAGAAAGGACACAGACAAAATCTGCCATAAAATCTCTACGCCGAGTACCGCCTGCGGCCAGAATATTGTAATATACAGTGCTGTCACAAAGAGCACGCACGTCGTCACACACCCAAAGATAAAAAGCATATCCCTCAATTTCCTCAATGGAATGCACCTCCTCATAACCCTAATTTTTCCTTTAAGGCAGATACATATTGCCTTGAGATCATCACCCGCTCGCCGTTTCTCATGAATGCCTCAAACCGCCCGTTAAAAGCAGGACTCAGGCTCTTTACTTTGGCGAGATTGACAATGCAGGACTTGGAGGCGCGAAAGAAATCTGTTCCCTGAAAAATCTGTTCCAGCTCATAGAGCTTGCGCTTCGTCTCATAGACCTCCTTCTCCAAATACAGAAAAACCTTGTTGTCCACCGCCTCAAAATAATAAATCTCCTCCGGCGCCACCTGAAAATAATTGCCGTCATGCAGCACGGTAATCTTCTCCTCCCCCGCTTTGATCGCATAGATCAATTTCAGAAGCCGCTTGTCCAGATGACGGCAGCGGATCATAATTTCATCTTCCTCTCCGTCCTCCGGCTCTATAATCGTTATTCTCATTTTTTCCTCCATGCCTCCTCACGAACCCTGTCTGAAAAATCCGCCCTTCAAGCGTCCCAGCGGTCACGCAGCCTGCGGCGTTTTGTCACCAGCGCCGATACCATTATCGCTATTATAGCACATATGATCAATTCTTTTCAACAAGCCCCCTTCCCCTCCATGCGTAAAAAACAGCCTCTTTTGCGAAGAACCGACACTTGTTGCGCCCTAAAGTGCAAGCGTATAATAACATTAGGAACCAGCTTGCAACTACATATTACCCGTTTTCAATGCTTGGAGGATATCACAACATGAAATTAAAAGGAAAAATTCTAGCGCTGTCACTTGTACCAGTCCTCGTTCTGGGCATCACCATGTTCCTAGTCGCTGCTGACCGGATTGCAAACGGCATCTACGATGCAGCCTACAACGGTATGCAGGCGACGACATTCGCCGTGCGCGACATCTTTGAAGAAGGAAAAAATGGCGCCTACCATATAGACGAACAAGGAATGCTCTGGAAAGGCGACACCCTCAACATCTCACAGGCGACAAACATCGTGGACCATATCAAGGAAAGTTCTGGTATTGATGTCACAATCTTCTGGGGCGATACCAGAATCCTTACCTCAATCGTCGATGAACGCGGCAACCGCCAGATCAACACCAAAGCTTCCGCGGAGGTGGCAGAACGCGTCCTCCAGAACGGTGAGACTTATCATGACAGAAACATCGAAATTCTCGGTCAGCGCTACATTGTCTCCTACACACCGCTCTATCAGGAAAATTCCAGTGAAATCATAGGCATGATTTTTCTTGGCACGCCACAGCAGACAGTTTCCGTCATTATCAACAAAATTCGGGGACAATTTCTGCTTATCATTCTTTGTATGCTCGTTTTGGTGACGGTCACTGCCTATATTCTCATCAGCCGGATTGTGACTGCCCTCAAAAAGAACATGGAACTCCTCGACAGTATTGCCAGCGGAAACCTTCAGATCAAAGTCCAGCCAAAACTCATAAAGCGCAGAGACGAGATCGGTGATCTGGCAAGAAATATCTTAAAGCTAACCGATGCACTGTGCAGCATCGTGTTCAATATCCGCGTCAAAAGCGAAGCGCTCAGCGAAGATACAAACGAGATTGAACGAATATCTGACAATGTCTATCAGGTTATGAAGGAGGTCAACAATGCCACGCAGGAGATGGGCACTAGCTGCACCACACAGGCAGAGGACGCCAATCAAGCAAGCACAAACGTAGCTTGCATGGGGGATATGATCATTGAAAACACTACCCAGATCACACAACTGTATGAGATCTCCGGAACCATGAAAACCGGCGCTACCGCAGCATTAGAGCAGGTTGCAGAGCTCAATAAGGTCATGCACAGTGTGAGGGAATCCATCTCCTTCCTGTCCGAACAGACCAGCCTGACCAATGAATCAGTTGCAAAAATCAGCTCAACAACAGAGCTGATCACCGCAATCGCCTCACAGACAAACCTGCTTTCCTTAAATGCGAGCATCGAGGCAGCCCGCGCGGGGGAACACGGCAGAGGCTTTTCCGTCGTCGCATCCGAGATCCAGCAGCTCTCTGAGCAGTCCAACCGCGCCGCGGGGGAGATTCAGAATATGATCTCGAATCTAAACACCAACGCCACGCACACACTCGACCGCGTGAAAGCCGTACAGCATATTATCGAAAAACAAGAAGAAAACATCCAGAAAACCAGTGAGATCTTCCACGAGGTCTGCAATCACATCGATCAGTCCGCCTCCGGCATGGACGCGATGATGGCAAATTCAGAAAAGCTCGAAGATATCCGAACCGAGACTGTGACCGTTGTACAAGACTCTGCCTCACTCTCCGAAGAAAATTCTGCAAGCATTCAGGAGATGATGGCATCCATCGAAAATATTTATCACGAGCTTGGCGACATTTCAGACAAGACCAAAACATTGAACATACTCTCAAAAGAAATGACAGCAAGTGTTGATGTTTTTCATATCTCTTAATCAGGCAGGGAATACTTCCCGAATGCGCTGGATTCCCCCATCCGCGCACAAAAATGAGCAGGTCTATGACATGTTTTACATAATGTGCAAAGGGGTATGCCTTAAACTGGCTACCCCCCATTACCAATCAGACACTCCTTACCTTTAAAAGCAAACCCATATTTTCTGATGTACTCTGGTGCAAATCCATCCGCAATAAGCTTTGCTTCATACAATTTTTCTTCAATCTGATTCAGAGCATTTTCGACTGTTTTGGCAAGGTCTTTTTCTTTCAAGGGCTTGTGCACTTTAAACTCTATGATATAGGCACAGTCCTTTTCCCTGTCTTTTGGAATAAGCATGATATCATAACGCCCAAATCCGCTTTCTCTGTTCGAAGTAATCTGAAACCTTCCATCAAGTTCCACCATCAACCCTAATACAAACCCATGATAAAACCTCTCTGGCGCATCATCATCTGACACATTTTTCGCAATATCAAAACTTGAAAAACTATGCAATGCAATCTTATTCATAAATTCATTCATCGCGTCCACATCATTGATAAGTAATGCCTTAATAAAATTATTATATGCCGTCTCTGTACTTCCTCCAAACCAACCTTTCACCATATCTTCAAACATACTTGCCACTTCCATATTTGTGAGTGCCAGCGTATATACTTTCTTTTTGCGCTCCCCAACACGCTCAAGCTTTACCACCTTTAAGTACCCCGTTGCAAGCAGTAAGCTCCAGACTGCGCCTGTACTTCCGTCCAACTGATTAAACACAATCTGTTCATTTAACTCTGTTGTCAGTGTCCTACCTGCAAGCAATTCCTCCATTGCACTTTTGACCGCGACATTTCCCTGTCGTATCAGGGAATTTACAAGCCCGTTTCCGCTTGTGTCTGCCCAATAAGTGTCATATTCACCGCCATTATCAATAAATGACACAATTGACCAAGGATTGTAAATGTCTGAATATGAACCAAAGGTAAAACCGTCATACCATGCCTTTACACCCTGTTTTTCCTCACCAAACCCTGTATCATCAAGTGCCTTAAACACTTCTTCCTCTGTAAACCCAAACGATGTGGCATATTGGCTGGAAGTTGTGGTTATGACTTTCAAATTATTCAGGTCTGAAAAGATGCTCTCCTTTGAAATTCTTGTGATGCCTGTAATCAGACCACGGCAAAGGTAAGGATTTGTCTTAAATGTACTGTTAAAAAACCCCCTGAAAAACTCAACCGCCTCATTCCAGTACCCCGACAGCCATGCTTCCTGCATTGGCGTATCATATTCATCGAGGATAATAATAACGTCTTTGCCATAATAACGCTGCATGAAATTCGCCATTGAGTGAATTGAGCCTGCTATTACAGCCCCCCTCATTTGCGGACATATACTTTCATAATAATCTCTCTCATTTTTACTTAATAAATTTCCCTCAAGCAGATAACTATTCTGTTCATACAATTCAGCAATAACCTTAGAGATTTTATACTCCATGTCCTCATATTTTGTCGCCTTAATATTGGCAAAACTAAGAAAAATCACAGGAAATGAGCCTTGTAACTGCCTGTACTTTTCCTCACTCCAAATGGAAAGCCCCTCAAATAAATCTCCTCTGTCTTGATACCGACAGGAGAAAAAGCACTCAAGCATACTCATATTCAAAGTCTTGCCAAATCTGCGCGGACGTGTAATCAGCATAACATCTGTACCACTATCCCACCACTCCCTGATAAAATCTGTCTTATCAATATAAAAGGCTTTCTGCTCCCTTATTCTGTCAAACCGCTGTACCCCTACATTTACCAAAATCTTACCTTCCATAATTACACCCCCAGTAAGCAAACTTAACCTACTAACAGTATACACGACATACCTCTTTTTCACAACACAAACATACTATCAATATAAACACACGTTCCCAATAAGAAGCAAGAACTGTCTGAATATTTCTACACCGTTTTTGTCGAGCCTGCTCTGTATCCACAAAATGATATGGTTCATATTCATCACACGCAGACGGGCGGCTGATCGTTACCAATTGGATATAAAATGTGTACAAACATACAAAAAATGCTTACATTAACCATTGAAAGCTAATGTAAGCCATTCTATCAATTCTGGTTCATTCTCGCCAGTTTCGCCGCCTGATCAGCGGCAATACACGCGTCAATAATCTCCTGAATATCCCCGTTCATCACTTTATCCAACTTATAAATCGTCAAATTAATGCGGTGATCTGTCACGCGCCCCTGCGGGAAATTGTACGTCCGAATCTTTTCAGAGCGGTCGCCTGTGCCAATCTGGCTCCTGCGCATCTCCGCCTCCGCATCATGACGCTGTTGTTGCTCAATATCATACAACTTTGCTTTCAATAGCGCAAACGCCTTCGCCTTGTTCTGCAGCTGCGACTTCTCTGTCTGGCTGTATACCACGATTCCTGTCGGATAGTGCGTCAGACGCACCGCCGAGTCTGTCGTGTTGACACACTGTCCGCCATTTCCTGACGCACGCATCACGTCAATGCGGATATCCTTGTCCTCGATCACGATGTCAATATCGTCGTCAACCTCCGGCATCACTGCCACGCTGATTGTGGAGGTATGAATCCGCCCGCCGGATTCCGTCTCCGGCACACGCTGCACGCGGTGTACCCCCGACTCATACTTCATAACGGAATATGCGCCCTGTCCCGATATCATAAAGGTGACGCTCTTCATACCGCCGATGCCAATCTCCTCACACTCCACCAATTCCACCTTCCAGCGTCTGCCCTCCGCAAAGTGCACATACATACGGTAAATTTCCGCCGCAAAGAGCGCCGCCTCATCGCCGCCCGCGCCTGCACGAATTTCCACAATGACATTCTTGTCATCATTTGGGTCTTTGGGCAAGAGCAGTATCTTCATCTGCGTCTCAAGTTCCTCAATACGCTTCTTGGCATCACTCAGCTCCTCCTTGAGCATCTCCTTCATTTCCTCGTCATTCTCCGAATCGAGCAGTGACAATGAATCCTCTACGGTCTCATTACATTTCTTATATTCCTTGTATGCCTCCACAAGCGGCGTCAAATCACTCTGTTCCTTCATCAGCGCACGAAAGCGCTTCTGATCCTCTGTGACCGTCGGCTCATTAAGCTCGTTTAAAATTTCCTCAAAACGATGGAGTAAATCTTCCAGTTTATCAAACATATAAATCCTCCTGTCTTATTTTATCTTATATAATGATTCGTTTCGACTGAACCACTCTTTATTCCATAGACGACCCTGTCCAGCCCTGCATAGTCCTGCAAGACCTTCACTTCGGCAAAGCCAGCCTCCTGCATGAGCTCAACCACTGCCTCGCCCTGCCCACAGCCGATTTCAAACAACAGCACTGCCCCTCTGCGCAGATGTGCGGGCGCCTGTGCAGTAATCCTTCTGTAGAACTGCAAGCCATCTTCCCCGCCGTCAAGCGCGCCAAATGGCTCATGTTCGCGCACCTCAGGCATCAGTGTGTCAATCACCGCAGTCTCAATGTAAGGCGGGTTGGACACAATCATGTCAAAAAGCCTGTCCGATGTACGCTCTGACACAAAATCTGCCAGCGGCTCAAACAGATCTCCCGCCAAGAATACTGCATCAATATTAAGTCTCTGTGCATTTTCCTGCGCCTTCTCTAGCGCCTCCGCTGAGATGTCAATGCCGATACCCTCACACTCGTTACTGTATTTCAGCAGACTCAGCAGGATACAGCCAGAGCCAGTGCAGAGATCTAATATGCGCATTCCGTCGCCCAGATGACGCATCGCCTCCTCCACAAGAAGCTCTGTGTCCTGCCGCGGAATCAGCACATGTTTATTCACCTGAAAGGAAAGCCCCATAAACTCCTGTTCTCCCGTGATATGCTGCAAGGGAAGCCTTGATGCTCTTTTTTCAATGACCTGTTTGTAAAACTGTTCCTCCATACTGCTCCGCTCGCGGTCAGCATACAAGATTAATTCATTCCTGTCAGAGTGGCAGACATACTCAAGCAGCAGTCGTGCGTCCAGTGCAGCCTCCGCTATTCCTGCCTCTGCCAGCCTGCATTTTCCGTACTCATAACACTCTCTGTACGTCATAACTCCTCTTCCTCAAAAGCCTCGTTTGTATAGCCAAACGTTTCAATCAGATACGCTTTCCAATCAAACACTGCCTCCACAGAAGCGATGGCAACCCTGACCATCTCCTCGTCCGGCTCCTTGGTCGTAAGGCGCTGCATCCACATGCCCGGCGCTGATAATATGCGGATTAAAATGTTATCGCACCTTCCCGCAAGTCTGATCAGCTCATAGGAAATCCCCGCAATCACAGGGATTAGCAAAAGTCTCAATACCAGCTTCAGCGCCATGTTGTCCACCCTGATAAAAAAGAACACAATCACGCTGACAAGCACGACGAACAGCAAAAAACTGGTGCCGCAGCGCTTGTGCTGTCTGGAGCTGCGCATGACATCTTTGACATTGAGCGGCCGCCCGCGCTCGATACAGTTGATACATTTATGTTCCGCACCGTGATACATATACAGACGGCGGATATCCTTCATCAGTGAGATCGCAACAATGTATCCCACAAAGATTAAAATGCGGAATACGCCTTCAAGTATCGCCACAAGGCTGGCATTTCTGATATATTTTCCCAACAGATCAGACAGCCAGAAGGGCAGCAGCATGAAAAGTGCGACTGCAATGATGACCGAAAGCACCACTGTTATGCCCATCATAATATCCTCCGACTTACTCCCCGATGCCTTTTTCGCGGTATCCTGTGCGGCGGCTTCCTCGTCCTCATAAAAGGACGCTGAGTGCATTGTCACCCTCATACCGAGTATCAGGGAATCAATAAAGGCAAAAACGCCCCGTATTAATGGAAGTTTTACAAATGCCTTGTCTGCGCAGACTCCTTTATATTCCTCAACCTGTATGTCTATTTCTCCATCCGGCTTGCGCACTGCCACCGCGTATTTTGATTGATTTTTCATCATCACGCCTTCTAAGACAGCCTGTCCGCCTATGCCGGAATACTGTGTTTGTCTCTTCTTTGCCATAGCATTCCCCTTTAAAATAATATATACAAGTGTGCATAATAAGAAAGGTTGAGATAGTCTTTACCTCAACCTTTTTGTGCTACTTATTTGCTTTCTACGCCGTACTTCCTATTGAACTTATCAATACGTCCACGAGCTGCCGCAGTCTTCTGCTGTCCTGTGTAGAATGAATGGCATTTTGAACAAACTTCCACGTGGATTTCAGGCTTTGTAGACCCTGTCACAAATGTGTTGCCGCAGTTGCAGGTAACAGTTGCCTGATGGTAATTTGGATGGATTCCTTCTCTCATTGTTTTCACCTCTCTATAGTTAATTCAATTTTCATTTTAACTTATCTTTATAAACAGCTTTTTTAGTATAGCACAACTTTTTAAGATGCGCAAGTATTTTCTATATAAATTTCATCTTTTTCACAGTTTCTACAAATTCCCTGTTATTTTTGGTGCGGTAGAACATATCTAAGATCTTGTCAACCGCCTCGTCGGACTTGAGTCCATTGAGCGCCTTGCGCATCACATTGATCGCCTCAAGTTCATCTGCTGTCAGCAGTAAGTCCTCGCGCCTTGTGCCGGACTTTGGAATGTCGATCGCCGGAAATACCCTCTTTTCAGAGAGTTTTCTGTCAAGCACCATCTCCATATTACCAGTTCCCTTAAACTCCTCGTACACCACATCGTCCATCTTAGAGCCTGTCTCCACGAGCGCCGTCGCCAATATCGTCAGGCTGCCGCCCTCCCGCATATTTCTCGCTGCTCCAAAAAACCGCTTTGGCATATGCAGCGCTGCCGGATCGAGTCCGCCGGAAAGCGTGCGGCCGCTGGGCGGAACTGTAAGATTGTAGGCGCGCGTCAGTCTGGTGATGCTGTCGAGCAGAATGCAGACATCTTTTCGGTGCTCGACAAGCCGTTTTGCACGCTCAATCACCATCTCGGCAACCCGTTTATGGTGCTCTGGCAGTTCATCAAAAGTCGAATAGATCACCTCTACATTGGGTCCCTGAATCGCCTCCTTGATATCCGTCACTTCCTCCGGACGCTCATCAATCAGCAGGATAATCATGTGCATGGCGGGCGCATTTTTCAATATAGACTTTGCCACCTCTTTTAATAGTGTCGTTTTACCTGCTTTTGGCGGCGACACAATCATACCGCGCTGTCCCTTGCCGACTGGGCTCATCAAATCCATGATGCGCATTGCCACACTCGCGCCCGGCGTCTCAAGACGGATACGCTGGTCTGGGAAAATCGGCGTCATGTCCTCAAAATTGCGCCTTCTGGTAGCAAACTCAGGCGGAAATCCATTCACCTTCTTTAGATATAACAGTGCGCTGAACTTCTCGTTCATCGTCTTGATGCGCGTGTTTCCCTCGATAATGTCACCGGTGCGCAGACCAAAGCGGCGAATCTGGCTCGGCGCCACATACACATCATTCTCACCGGGAAGAAAATTATCACTCCGGATAAATCCGAAACCGTCAGGCATGACTTCAAGGATTCCCCTCGCCGTGAGACCGCTGTCAAGCTCAGACGGAAATTTCTCCTCCGAAGCCCTGCCCTCTGTCTGTTCCCTCGCTGGACGTTCTGCCGGCCGTTCCGTGACATTTTCCGTGTGCGGTCTGGCTTCTCTGGCTGGGCGTTCTGTCACGTTCTCTGTGTGCTGCCGCTGCTCCGCACTCTGTTCCTTTGCAGGACGTTCACTGTTCTCGGCACTCTGCCCCTCGGCATTCTGCGGCTTTGCCGGTTTGTTCCTGCGCTCATTCTTATTTGCTGTTGCTGCAAACGAAGGCTCTTTCATTCCGCGGAGTACAGGCTTTGGCTCTACGTCCTTTCCCGCCTCCTTGTCCTTCTCATCCTCCTCGAGCATCAGTTCGACCAACTCTGCCTTTTTCAGCCCGCTTATGCGCTTCATGCCGCGGGACTTTGCAATTGCCCTCAGCTCAGCAAGTGCCAGTGATTCGTATTTTTCCCTCATAAAATGTACCAGTTTTTACCTTTCTTCATTATAAATTTATTCCTGAATCCTTCCCCAACAAAAAATCCTCTTTGAAAAGACGCCGCTTTTTTCATAAATGCCGTTTAGTCCAGCTTCCCCGCAATGAGCGTCTTTCCCTGTCTCGATCATATCGTATAAGGATATATTTCAATGAAATAGTATCCTGCCGAAAATGACATGGATTCCCCTTTTGTATATAACACAACAAGCTCGTTGATCTCAATCATCTCAAGCCAGTCCAAATCAAAACGCACATAATATACTGTCTCGTCAATATCTTCACAGATTCCATGAAAAAGTACATTCTGACCGTCAAAATGCACTGAAGGACATCGCCTTTTAGAACGCTCCAAACCTGATATGCCAGCATCAGCAGGCGCATAGATATCCAGCTCAACATGATAATGCTGACCGATTAATGGCGCCTGTGCATTATGGCACACGCCCTTGATCGTACCAACTGCTGTTCTCCCAGTCACGTAGGTTACGCACATCTGAACCTCGATCTCATCTATCACAAACTTCATCTATCACCTCTTACGATATCAGGTTCATCACATTCATGCGCAGCCACGCAAAAATGTAATATAGCACACCTATTTTGTCAATATCAATACTTATATACGGAAAACATTTCGAAATGCTGTCATGAAACAGATGTAGTCCAAAGATTTTATTATGTTCTAAGTACTTGTCGATTTTATTCTATCGCATTGCAGTTCCAGCAACAGACAAAATCCATGCAGCAGTCGCAGTACAAAGGATTTTTAAGGATTTTACATGTAAGCTGTTATTAGCAGTCAATGCTAATTCCTGTCTGAACAATATCATTATAACTCATTTTTCACAAAATAGGAAGAAGAATTTATTGCGATTTTGAAAGATTTATTATAAAGTATAAGAAGGTTCTGAAAAATTTCTATGAAAATACTAAATAAAAAGGAGAATTTACATATGTCAGCTCAAATGACCACGCAGGAAAAAGCGTTAGCACTCCACAAGGAATGGAACGGCAAAATCGAAACCATCTCAAAAACCCCTGTCAAATCAAGAGAGGCGCTCTCACTGGCCTACACCCCCGGCGTTGCAGAGCCCTGCAAAGTGATTGCTAACGACAAGGAGGCTGCCTATCAGTACACGATGAAAGCAAACACAGTAGCTGTTGTGTCTGACGGAAGTGCGGTGCTCGGACTTGGCAATATCGGCCCCTACGCCGCAATGCCCGTCATGGAGGGAAAGGCAGTTCTCTTCAAGGAATTTGGCGGCGTGAATGCTGTGCCCATCTGCCTTGACACACAGGATACCGAGGAGATTATCAAAGCCGTCACATGGCTTGCACCCGCTTACGGCGGCATCAACCTTGAGGATATCAGCGCGCCGCGCTGCTTTGAGATTGAAGAGCGCCTCAAGGCTGCTCTCGATATTCCAGTCTTTCATGATGACCAGCACGGCACCGCTATCGTCGTTCTGGCAGGCATCATCAACGCCCTCAAAGTTGTCGGCAAACAAAAAGAAGCCTGCAAAGTCGTTGTCAACGGCGCCGGAAGCGCAGGTGTCGCGATCACAAAGCTGCTGCTCACCTACGGCTTTACAAACGTAATTTTATGCGATAAAGTCGGCATCGTCTCCACCTCCACCGAGGGACTCAACTGGATGCAGGAAAAGATGGCAAAGATTACCAATCCAAACCACGAGACAGGCAGTCTTGCCGACGCGCTGAAAAACGCAGATATCTTTATCGGTGTGTCCGCCCCCAATATTGTCACCCCCGAAATGGTACAGTCCATGGCGCCCGATTCCATCCTTTTTGCGATGGCAAACCCCACTCCGGAAATCATGCCGGACGTGGCAAAGGCAGCAGGTGCACGCATCGTCGGCACTGGCAGAAGCGATTTCCCGAATCAAATCAACAACGTAGTCGCTTTTCCGGGTATCTTTAAAGGTGCGCTCGAGGGACGCGCCACACAGATCACAGAGGAGATGAAGCTCGCCGCCGCAAACGCAATTGCAGGACTTGTGCCGGACAATGAACTCTCCGACGACAACATCATGCCAGAAGCCTTTAACCCGAAAGTCGCAGAGCTTGTCGCAGAGGCGGTCAAGTCCCATATTGTCAAATAGACATGCGCTGGAATGACAAGCCCTACCACACACTCGACTATGAGATGAAAAAAATCTACGGCGAAAAAATCTACAAGATTGCCCTTGATGCCGGCATGACCTGTCCGAACCGCGACGGGTCATGCGGCGTCCGGGGCTGCATTTTTTGCAGTGCAGGCGGAAGCGGCGATTTTGCCGCGAAAAAATCAGCTGATGAGAACGCTGTGGCTGCACAGCTCGAAAAAGGCATTCAGTATTTTCACGGCAAGCAAATCGGCAAACGTTTTATCGCCTACTTTCAGGCATACACAAACACCTATGCACCGGTTCCAAAACTTGAGGCGCTCTACCGCGAAGCGCTTGAGGTGCCCTCCGTCGCCGGCATCTCCATCGCAACCAGACCAGACTGCCTTGGCAGGGATGTCCTCGCGCTGCTTGACCGTCTGAACAGAGAATATACCGACAAATTTATCTGGATAGAACTCGGGCTACAGACGATTCATGAACACACTGCCACCCTTATACGCCGCGGCTATCCGCTCAGCGTCTTTGAGGATGCCGTCAAACAACTGCAAAAAATCTCCATTCCAGTGATAACACACGTCATTATCGGTCTTCCTGGCGAGACGAAGCCCATGACGCTTGACACTTGCCGTTATTTAGGCAGTCTGGGCATCAGCGGGATAAAATTACAGTTGTTGCATATTCTAAAGAATACCGATTTAGTCGAATTATACGAGAAAAAAACCTTTGAAATTCTTGACATGATGGCGTATATTGATATCATCATCTCCTGTCTGGAAATCCTTCCTGCTGACATGGTGATTCACCGCGTAACAGGTGATGGGCCAAAAGAACTGCTCATCGCGCCTCTTTGGAGTCTTGATAAACGGCGTGTCCTAAACACCCTCCATCAAGAGATGAAGCGGCGCGGCACTTGGCAGTCAAAATACAGTTCAAATTAATACTTTTCCTAATTTTCAACTAAGAAAGGCGTGACAACGATATGACCACAGACCCCCTGACTCTCTACAAACTGATTGTATTATATATGCTCGACAAGGTGAAGTTCAAACTCACCTACTCTCAGATCAGCGGATTTATCCTCGAAAAAGAATACACAAATTTCCTCACCCTGCAGCAAGTCATCTCGGACCTTCAGGACGCGGAGCTGATCAAGACAGACGCCTCGATGAACCGTACCTTCTTTTCCATTACCGAGGAAGGACGCAATACACTTTCTTACTTTGGAAACCGAATCGGTGATGCCATCATCGGTGACATTGACACCTTTTTATCCGAAAAACACCTTGAAATCAAAAACGAAGCCTCCATCACCGCCAAATACTACAAAGCGACTTCCGGTGAGTACGAGGCAGAACTGATCGCCCGCGAAAAAGAAATCGAACTGGTCAATATCAAGATTTCTGTTCCCGCGGAGGATATGGCAGAGACCATCTGTGAGAACTGGTATCAGAAAAATGAACAAATCTACAAATATTTAATGGAGGAGCTGATCTAAAGCGCCTCCTCTTTCAGCCGCTTCATATGTTCTCTGATCTTCGCCTCATAGCCGTTCCACGACGGCTCATAGAACGTCTTTCCCGTCAATTCATACGGAAGATACTGCTGTTCTACATAATGATTTTTATAGTCATGTGCATATTTATATCCTGTCCCGTGTCCCAGCTTCGCCGCGCCTTTGTAATGCGCATCCTGCAAATGCGTCGGAATGGGCAGGTTCCCCGTTTTTTGAACCTCCTCCTTCGCTGCAAAAATTGCCACGCATGCCGCGTTGCTCTTGGGTGCACACGCCACGTAGGAAACTGCCTGTGCAAGAATGATCTGTGCTTCCGGCAGACCGACGCGCTCCACCGCAAGAGACGCACTCACCGCCACGTTGAGCGCCATCGGATCCGCATTGCCCACATCCTCCGCCGCACAAATCATAATACGCCTTGCAATAAATGCCGCATCTTCGCCCGCATAGAGCATCTTTGCCAGATAGTACACGGCCGCATCCGGGTCGGAACCACGCATACTTTTGATAAATGCCGATATCGTATCATAGTGGTTATCACCATTCTTGTCATATAACACACGTCTTTTTTGAATGCACTCCTGCGCCACCTCCACTGTAATATGAATCTTGCCGTCTGCGCCCCTGTCTGTTGTCATGACGCCAAGCTCCACGGCATTCAGCGCGTGTCTTGCATCGCCGCCTGAAAGCTCCGCCAGAAATTCCAGCGCCTCCTCATCAATCTCGGCATCATAGCTGCCCATGCCTTTCTCGCTGTCATACACTGCCCGCCGGATTAACTCCTTGATGTCCTGCTTCTCCAGCGGTCTTAATTCAAAGACAATCGACCGCGAGATCAGTGCCCCATTCACTTCAAAATATGGATTCTCTGTCGTGGCGCCGATAAATAGAATGGTCCCATCCTCCACAAACGGCAGTAAATAATCCTGCTGGCCTTTGTTAAAGCGGTGAATCTCATCAATAAATAATATCGTGCGTTTCCCATACATAGCAAGCGTTTCTTTTGCCTTGCTGATAACCGCCTCCATATCCTTCTTGCCGGCAACTGTCGCGTTGATCTGCGTAAATTCAGCGCTTGTCGTATTGGCGATCACCTTCGCCAGCGTTGTCTTGCCTGTTCCGGGCGGACCATAAAAAATAACCGAGCTGATCTTATCTGCCTTGATTGCCCTGTACAGAAGCTTATCCTTCCCGATAATATGTGACTGCCCCACAACCTCCTCCAAAGTCGCAGGGCGGAGTCTTGCCGCCAAGGGAGATTCCTTCTCCTTGGCGGTATTGCTCATATACTCAAATAAATCCATCTCATATTCTCCAATAACATCTGTTTTTATGACTTGTTCTGTGCTGCCACGAGACTCTCGCCGCCGTAAACCTTTCTGAGCTTCGGCTTCTCAATCTTGCCCGTCGGATTTCTTGGTATGTCTGCAAAGATAATTTTGCGCGGACGCTTGTATTTCGGCAGCTTCGTGCAAAATGCATTGATTTCCTCCTCCGTACAGACCATGCCTTCCTTGATTTCTATGATAGCAGCCGTTATCTCTCCGAGACGCTTGTCCGGGATTCCGATTACCGCCACATCCTTAATCTTATTGTTTGTGCGGAGAAAATCCTCGATCTGGACAGGATAAATATTCTCACCGCCGCTGATGACAACATCCTTCTTACGGTCCACCAGAAAGATAAAACCGTCCTCATCTTCCTGTGCCATATCGCCTGTGTACAGCCAGCCATCGCGCAGCACCTCGTTTGTCGCCTGCTCATCGTTATAGTAACAGGTCATGACACCGGGTCCCTTCACTGCGAGTTCTCCAACCTCGCCGCGCGGCACCTGCCTGCCATCCTCGCCGACAATCTTCACCTGCCAGCCATAACCCGCTTTGCCGATCGCCCCGACCTTATGAATATTCTCGACGCCAAGATGCACGCAGCCCGGTCCGATGGACTCACTCAGTCCATAATTCGTGTCGTACTGGTGGTGCGGGAAGATCTTTTTCCAGCGCTGTATCAAACTCTGCGGAACAGGCTGTGCACCGATGTGCATCAATCGCCACTGTGAAAGTTCATACTCCTCCAGCCTGACATCGCCCCGATCAACCGCATCGAGAATATCCTGCGCCCACGGCACCAGAAGCCACACAATCGTACATTTTTCTTTCGAGACAGCATCTAAGATAAACTCCGGCTTCGTTCCCTTTAATAACACTGCTTTTCCGCCCTCCAGAAAACTGCCAAACCAGTGCATCTTGGCACCAGTGTGATACAGCGGCGGAATGCACAGAAAAATATCCTGTTTGGTCTGCCCATGATGATTCTGCTCCACCTTGCACGAATGCATCAGGCTTTCATGATTATGTAAGATTGCCTTGGGGAATCCTGTCGTGCCCGACGAAAAATAAATCGCGGCATAATCGGCGTCGGTGAGTGCGATCATCGGTGTCTGGCTGGAGCAGTTCGCCGTGAGGCTGTTGTAATCCTCCGCAAAGCTTGGACAACTGTCCCCGACAAAAAATAACAAGCGTTTCTTGCTGATACTCTCTGCGATTTCCTCCACGCGCCCGATAAATTCCGGTCCAAACACAAGAACATCTGCCTCCGCCAGATTCAGGCAGTATTCAATCTCCTCCGGCGCATAGCGGAAATTGAGCGGCACCGCAAGCGCTCCTGTCTTTAGGACACCAAAATAAATCGGAAGCCACTCTAAGCAGTTCATCAAAAGAATTGCCACCTTGTCCCCTTTTTTGATTCCCCTCTCAAGCAGCAAATTGGCAAAGCGGTTCGCCTTCTCATTAAACACACTCCATGTGATTTCCCGACGGTAATGTGTCACCGGGTTTGGCTCCATCAGCTCATATTCTTTCCATGTAACCCGCCGCGTCTCCTTGATTTCCGGGTTGATTTCCACAAGACAAATGTCATTTCCGTATAATTTGCAGTTTCTCTCTAATATGTCCGTAATCGGCATCGTTGTTCTCCTTTTTCATACTTTTTATATATTGCCGCCGTGCAGCTTATCCATACACATTATGCCATTTTAAAGCATCGAAGTAAACCCTATTTTAACATCTTTATGGTGTCATTCTTACTTTGTGTTACTGTTCACTCCGTTCCAGTAACAGGCAAAAATCCGTTCAAAATTTGCTTCGCAAATGGATTTTTGCCCTTCATGCTGTACGTTTTTTACGGAATGCGCAGTTCAGCGCATTCCTGACCTGTGAACAATAACTACTTTTCCCTTTCCTGCAATACAGATGTGCTGTTATTTGCCAACATTTCATTACAGAAGTTTTTGTAAATTTTGCAAAATAAATTGACGGAACTTAATTTTTTCACTATCATAGTTATTAGTGTGTTGACTATAATATTATACAATGAAAAGAAAGGAATCAACAAATGAGCGAAACCAAAATCATGCTGGGCAATGAAGCGATTGCCCGCGGTGCTTATGAAGCCGGTGTCAAGGTCTCCAGCGCGTACCCCGGAACGCCCAGCACCGAAATTAGTGAAAATATCGTAAAATACCCGGAAATCTACGCAGAGTGGGCTCCGAACGAGAAAGTTGCCATGGAGGTTGCCATCGGTGCCTCCATCAGCGGCGTGCGCGCTATGGCATCTATGAAAATGGTCGGTGTCAATGTGGCAAGCGACCCTCTCTACACCGTGTCCTACATCGGCGCAAACGGCGGACTGGTTCTCGCAGCGGCAGATGATCCCGGTCTGTACTCCTCTCAAAATGAACAGGACTCCCGCTGCGTGGCACGTGTCGCACAGGTTCCGGTGTTAGAGCCCTCCGACTCACAGGAAGCCAAAGATTTCACAAAACTTGCGTTTGAGTACAGTGAAAAATATGATACACCTGTTATGATACGCACCACCACAAGACTTGCCCACTCACAGGGCCCTGTCACCCTTGAACCGCGCCAAGAAATTCCCGATAAGCCTTACGAGCGCTGCGCTACCAAGAATGTCATGATGCCAGCCAACGCCAAAGGACGCCACGTTCATGTGGAGAACCGCTTAAAACAGATGGCGGAGGACGCCTGTGATTTTGCGATCAATAAAGCAATCTACAAGGATACTGCTGTCGGCTTTATCACCAGCGGCATTCCTTATACATATGTCGTGGAGGCGATGCCAAATGCCAGCGTGCTAAAGCTTGGACTCGTGCATCCTCTTCCCAGAAAATTAATTGAAGATTTTGCCTCCAAAGTAGAAAAGCTCTATATCTTTGAGGAGCTTGAACCCCTGATCGAAGAGCAGGTCAAATCATGGGGTATCGACTGTATCGGCAAGGAGCTGTTCACCCTTCAGGGCGAGTACAGCGCCAACATGATCCGCGAGCGCGTTCTTGGTATGGAGATTGAGACAGCTGCACCTGCACAGGTGCCAGCGCGTCCGCCAATCCTCTGTCCCGGCTGCCCGCACCGCAGCACCTTCTCCGTTTTGAAAAAACTCGGCATTCACGGTGCCGGCGATATTGGCTGCTATACGCTCGGAGCGGTTTCTCCATTGAATATCATTGACACCACGGTATGTATGGGCGCCTCTATCTCAACTTTGCACGGCATGGAAAAAGCAAAGGGAAAGGACTATATCAAGAACTGGGTTGCACTGATCGGCGACTCCACCTTCCTGCACACGGGTGTCAATTCACTGATGAATATGGTTTACAATCAATCGACCGGCACTGTGCTGATCCTTGACAATTCCACCACCGGCATGACAGGCCATCAAGACCACGCCGCGACTGGAAAAATGCTAAACGGCAAGGAGACGAAAGCCATCAGTCTCTATCACTTATGTAAAGCCATTGGCGTAGAACACGTATATGAAGTTGACGCCTTTGATATCGAAGCGCTCGAAACGCTTGTCAAGCGTGAAGTTGCCCGCGACGAAGTGTCTGTCCTGATTGTCTGCGCTCCCTGTGCCCTCCTAAAGTCACAGGCTACCAAGGCAAAATGCATCGCTCTTCCTGAAAAATGTAAGAAATGCGGCATGTGCCTCATTCCCGGCTGCCCTGCTCTCACTCAGAACGAGGACGGAACTGTCAAAATCGACGACACCATGTGCAACGGCTGTGGCTTGTGTATGAAACGCTGCAAATTCGAAGCTATTGAGCGCGTAGAATAGGAGGATTTTTTATGACTACAAAAAATATTATGATTGTCGGTGTAGGCGGTCAGGGTACACTGCTCACAAGCCGCATTCTTGGCGGCATCATCACGAAAGCGGGCTATGATGTCAAGCTCTCTGAGGTGCACGGCATGGCACAGCGCGGCGGAAGCGTTGTCACCTTCGTCCGCTATGGTGATGCTGTGGCAGAGCCCATCGTGGAGGAAGGACAGGCGGATGTGCTGATCGCTTTTGAGCGGCTAGAAGCACTGCGCTACGCTCATTTTCTAAAAAAGGACGGCGTTATCATCATCAATAACCAGCGGATTGACCCGATCACCGTTGTGACTGGCGCCGCACAGTATCCAGAAAATATCATTGAAACGCTGAAAAAAGAACACAATGTTGTCGCTGTCGATGCGATGGCGGAAGCCAAAAAGCTCGGAAATGCAAAAATATTCAACACCATCATAATCGGCGTTGCCGCAAAGCGTATGGACTTTGACAAAAAGCAATGGCTCGAAGTCATTGAGAACACTGTACCGCCGAAAACCATTGAGCTCAACAAGGCAGCCTTTGAAGCTGGATATGCACTCGTGTAAACTCATTTTTATTCATTTTTTATGAAAATAGGAAATAAAGGAGATATATATGCCAAAAAGAAATGATATCAACAAAGTTCTGATCATCGGCTCCGGTCCGATCATTATCGGGCAGGCATGTGAGTTTGACTACTCTGGAACACAGGCATGCAAGGCGCTTCGCAAACTTGGATATGAGATCGTTCTGGTAAACTCAAATCCCGCAACGATCATGACAGACCCCGAAATCGCAGATGTGACCTACATTGAACCCTTAAATGTGCACCGTCTGGAACAGATCATCGCAAAAGAACGCCCCGATGCACTCCTTCCTAATCTCGGCGGTCAGTCTGGTTTGAATTTATGTTCTGAGCTTGCTAAGGAGGGTATTCTCGACAAATACCACGTGCAGGTGATCGGCGTGCAGGTCGATGCCATCGAGCGCGGCGAGGACCGCATCGAATTCAAAAAGTCTATGGATGCCATCGGTGTTGAGATGGCAAGAAGCGAGGTTTCTTACAGTGTCGAGGAAGCGCTTGCCATCGCGGACAAGCTTGGATATCCTGTCGTGCTGCGCCCTGCCTACACCATGGGCGGTGCAGGCGGCGGACTTGTATACAACAAAGAGGAATTAAAGACTGTCTGCGCGCGCGGCCTACAGGCAAGTCTCGTCGGTCAGGTGCTTGTGGAAGAGTCTATTCTGGGCTGGGAGGAGTTAGAGCTGGAAATTGTGCGGGATGCAGAGGGGAACATGATTACTGTATGCTTTATTGAAAACATTGACCCGCTGGGTACTCACACCGGCGATTCCTTCTGCTCTGCCCCCATGCTCACTATTTCCGAGGAGCTGCAAAAAAGGCTGCAAGAGCAGGCTTACCGCATCGTGGACTCTGTCAAAGTCATCGGCGGCACCAACGTACAGTTCGCCCATGACCCTGTCACAGACCGCATTGTCGTGATCGAAATCAATCCCAGAACCTCCCGTTCCTCCGCACTCGCCTCCAAGGCGACGGGCTTCCCAATCGCACTCGTCTCCGCCATGCTCGCCGCAGGACTGACGCTAAAGGAAATCGAGTGCGGCAAATATGGCACGCTCGATCAGTATGTACCCGGCGGCGACTATATTGTAATCAAATTCGCGCGCTGGGCATTCGAGAAATTCAAGGGTGTCGAGGACAAGCTCGGCACACAGATGCGCGCTGTCGGTGAGGTCATGAGCATCGGCAAAACCTACAAAGAAGCGTTCCAGAAAGCAATCCGAAGTCTTGAAACTGGCAGATACGGGCTGGGACACGCGAAGGATTATGACGCAAAATCAAAAGAAGAACTGCTGCTCATGCTGGCACATCCCTCCAGTGACCGCCATTTTATCATGTATGAAGCACTGCGCAAAGGCGCCACTGTGGATGAGATCTTTGACATTACCAAGGTAAAACACTACTTTGTAAAACAGATGCAGGAGCTTGTCGAGGAGGAGGAAGCACTCGCACAGTCCAAGGGGGCGCTTCCTTCCGACGAAGCACTGATTTCCGCAAAGAAAAATGGTTTTTCCGACAAATATCTGAGTCAGATCTTGGCAATCCCGGAAGAACTTATCCGCAACAGGCGGCTTGAACTTGGCGTGGAGGAAGCGTGGGAGGGCGTCCATGTCAGCGGCACACCCGACAGCGCGTACTACTACTCTACCTACAATGCATCGGACAAGAATCCTGTGCATACAGACAAGCCAAAGATTATGATTCTGGGCGGCGGACCAAACCGTATTGGACAGGGCATCGAATTCGATTACTGTTGCGTTCATGCCTCTCTTGCCCTAAAGGAGCTTGGTTTCGAGACCATTATTGTCAATTGCAATCCTGAGACGGTCTCAACAGACTATGATACCTCCGACAAGCTCTACTTTGAACCACTGACGCTAGAGGATGTGCTCAGCATCTATCACAAGGAGAAGCCGCTCGGCGTCATCGCGCAGTTTGGCGGTCAGACGCCGTTAAACCTCGCCTCAGAGCTTGAGCAAAACGGCGTAAAAATCCTTGGTACACCGCCTTCTGTCATTGATCTGGCGGAGGACCGCGACCTGTTCCGCTCCATGATGGATAAATTAGGCATTCCAATGCCCGAAGCAGGTATGGCAACGACTGTTGAGGAGGCACTGGCAATCGCCGGCAAAATCGGTTATCCTGTCATGGTACGCCCCTCCTATGTGCTAGGCGGCCGCGGCATGGAGGTTGTCTACGATGATGAGAGCATGGCAGGTTACATGAACGCTGCTGTCGGCGTGACCCCTGACAGACCGATTTTGATCGACCGCTTCCTGAACCATGCTCTTGAGTGTGAGGCAGACGCCATCAGCGATGGCACACATGCTTTTGTCCCAGCCGTCATGGAGCACATTGAACTTGCGGGCGTCCACTCCGGCGACTCTGCTTGCATTATCCCGTCGGTGCACATCTCAGCGGAGAACGTGACGACCATCAAAGAATATACCAAGAAAATCGCTGAGGAGATGCATGTCAAAGGTTTGATGAACATGCAGTACGCCATCGAGAAAGGCAAAGTCTATGTGCTTGAAGCCAACCCGCGCGCGTCGCGCACCGTGCCGCTTGTCTCCAAGGTATGCAATATCCGCATGGTGCCGCTTGCGACAGATATCATCACCGCCGAGATTACCTCACGCCCTTCACCAGTTCCCACGTTAAAGGAGAAGGACATTCCGTACTATGGTGTCAAGGAGGCTGTATTTCCGTTCAACATGTTCCCAGAAGTGGACCCTGTCCTCGGACCGGAAATGCGCTCGACCGGCGAAGTTTTAGGGCTCTCACCCTACTACGGAGAAGCATTCTACAAGGCGCAGGAGGCGACACAGACCCAGTTACCGCTTAGTGGAACCGTCTTAATCTCCGTCAACAGCAAGGATAAGCCTGAAGTTGTCGAGATTGCGCAGCTCTTTAAAGAAGCAGGCTTTGAGATTATTGCTACCAGCGGAACATACAAAGCTATCTCCGAGGCAGGCATCGAGGCAGAACCTGTCAAAAAGCTCCACGAAGGCCGCCCGCATGTCCTTGACCTGATCACCAACGGTAAGATTGATCTCATCGTGAACTCTCCTGTCGGCAAGGAAAGTGTCCATGACGACAGCTATCTCAGAAAAGCTGCAATCAAGGCGCGGATTCCCTATATGACCACGCTTGCCGGAGCAAGAGCCACCGCGAAGGGTATTCTTTATATCAAGAAAAATGGAAATGCGGACGTGAAATCCTTACAGCAGCTTCACAGCGAAGTTCGGGATAAAATAGCAGAAATTGACTAGAAAACAGGAAACATTTCGAATGAAAAAGGACTGTGGCTTACAGTCCTTTTTCATTACACTGTGATTTGATATACCTCTTTCGACTATTAAAATCAGACGCGATATCCATTTAGCTTTCCCACAAATCTGCCTCATAATCCTCCGCTTCCTGAATTGAGATGTGATACGCCTTACTGATAATCTGTTTTATAACCTCCTCTGGCTGTCCGCACTCCCTTAACGCCATTATCGTATTTCTTATTCCTTCTTTCGTTACTTCTCTTGTTACTTCCTCTTTGACATTTGCCTTAATCTTATTGATCTCCGGTTCCATTATCTCCAATAATGCCTGACACATAGTTTCATCTCCTCTCAGTTCTTCCACAACCTGTTTATTTGCACTGATACTCACCTGCAACACTGAATCTGCAAGTTCCCTGTCCAATTTTTGACTCAGCTTCTCAATCTTTTCAAGCAGACTTCTCATCTGTTCTTTTTTCATTTGACCAGACAGAGCTTTTAGCCATACATGGCCTTCTGTATTCAATTCTCTCGTGACTATAACCTGCGTTGGAAATAAGACCGCATCAATTACATAATATATTCCTTGGTATGGATTGGTAAACGCTATGTCATGTTCTTTGAAGTATTCAAACAGCCCTGTGGGTCTGCCTTCGCGGACCAGCGTCACTGTGATATCATCAGCCTTACAGGCATCCACCGTTTTTCCATATGACTTGTACAGACTTGCATATGCACCTGCCTTATAGAATGTATCTATATTCAGATGGTCCAGTGGTGACTTGTATTCCACGATATTGTGCCCCCGAAACAGTTTTCCGATTTCATTTGTGATCTGTATGTCCGCTTCCTTCTTGATGACCAATAAATCCACTTCCAATGGTTTTGTATTCAGGTTATATTCCTTATGGTATATCAAATCTGACCGATTCTGTGCCAGCTCTAAATTCATCGCTGACACAAACGCCGCGTGCCATTGTATTTTTGTATCTTCCATTCTGCTCTCCTTTTTTAAATATAGTATAGCCTATACAGATTTCTATTTCAAGAAAAACCCCCGTCCACTTTTTTGTGATTAAATTTTTGACCAATCTTCCTTTATATGATATACTAAAGTGTCAAAACACATAACTGCCCAAAATACTGACCGCAGTTATCACTATATTTAAAAATACGAGATATAAAGGGGGATCTAAAAATGGCTTGGTACGATGAGGCTATCTTTTATCACATCTATCCTTTGGGACTGACAGGGGCGCCCAAGGAAAACGCTTATGGGGAGCCGGAGCATCGGTTAAATACACTGCTGCCTTGGATTGACCACATCAAAAGCATTGGCTGTAACGCCATCTATATCGGACCATTGTTTGAATCTGTCGGACATGGCTATGAGACGACAGACTACAAAAAGCTCGACTGCCGCCTTGGCGACAATCAAGATCTGAAAAATTTCGTGGCAGAATGCCATAAAAAAGACATCAAAGTGATTTTTGACGGCGTGTTCAACCACACGGGACGTGATTTCTTTGCATTTAAAGACATCAAAGAAAAACGCGAAGGCTCGCAGTACAGAGACTGGTACTGCAACGTGAACTTTGGCGGCAACAATGAGTACAACGACGGCTTCTGCTATGAGAACTGGGGCGGTTATAACCTGCTCGTCAAACTCAATCAGCGCAACCCTGCCGTGAAGGACTATATCTGTGATGTTGTCCGCTTCTGGGTCAGCGAATTTGACGTGGACGGCATCCGTCTTGATGCAGCAGATGTGCTTGATTTTGATTTCATGAAGGCGCTGCGACATGTCGCAAACCAAGTCAAGCCGGACTTCTGGCTGATGGGAGAAGTTATCCACGGTGACTACTCGCGCTGGGTCAACGAAGGCACCCTGCACTCTGTCACAAATTACCAGCTTCACAAGGCACTGTATTCTGGAAATAATGACCACAATTTCTTTGAGATCGCACACACCGTAAAGCGCCTGTACGAGATGGGCAGCAGCAACCCGAACGGCTTCAAGCTCTACAACTTTGTGGACAACCATGATGTAGAGCGCATCTACACCAAACTCAACAACAAAGCCCACTTTACACCAGTGCATATCCTCATGTATACACTGCCGGGTATTCCTTCATTATATTATGGCTCAGAGTTTGGCATTGAGGGCAAGAAAGAAAAGTTCTCCGACGCTTCCTTGCGGCCTGCACTGAATCTCGAAGATTATAAGAACGCGCTGACTGACAACTCCTTCACAGCGCTCATCGCCGCACTGGGACGCACCAGACAACAGTCCAAGGCACTGTCCTACGGCGATTACAGGGAACTCAAACTCATGAACCGCCAGTATGCTTTTTCACGAAACTTTGAGGGAGAGAGTGTCGTTGTCACCGTCAATAATGATGACAGCGACTTCACAATGACCGTGCCAGCCGGAAATGCCGCTGAATACGTCGGCGCACTCTCCGGTCAGAAGATTCGTGTGGACAACGGCAATATCTGCGTCAATGTGAAAGCAAACTCCGGTGAGATCTGGCTGCCCGTCACCGACCAGACTGCTGACAAGCTCTCCAGTGTGACACCTGTCGAGCTTCATGTGGAGGATGCAGCTAAGACTGTTGCAGCAGTCGAACCTGCACCACAAAACAGCACAAGTGCTCCGCAGACCGCAACCACAGAGAAAGCACCCGCGGCTGACACTTCCACCGCGCCAGAGACGACTGCAAACAAAGCAGCAGCTCCCGCGCCTGCGACAGCGGCACCTGCACAAACTGCCGTTTCAGAAGATTTCGAAAAAGGAAAAATAGCTGGACTTCAGGAAGCAATCCTCGCCATCATGGAGAAAAATGGTCCCGTCACCGACCAGATGCGCAAGGATGTCACCGATAATGTATATCACGACTCTCTGATCAACTGGATCAAGAGCTTCCGGTAAAAAATGAAGCAGGGGAAGGCAAATCTTCCCCTGCTTCATGAAATCCCCATCATTTTCCCAATCCAGTAGATCAGTCCCAATCCCCAGCTTGTAAAAATACCATACAATATTACTGGTCCTGCAATCGTGAAAATCTTACATCCTATCCCGTACACCTGTCCTTCCGTCTTGTACTCAATCGCCGACGCCACGACGGAATTTGCAAATCCTGTGATGGGCACAAGCGCGCCTGCACCGCCCCATTTCACTAATTTTCCATACAGATTAAAACCTGTCAGTACCGCGCTCAGGAGAATTAAGAACATGGAACACCACGCTGCCGCGGTATCTTTCTCAATCCCAAACTGATTTATAGCCATATTGACGATAAACTGCCCCACACAGCAAATCAGACCTCCCATGATAAACGCTTTCCCCATCTGTAACGGCAGATTGGTCTTTGGTGAAGTTTGCTTCACATACTCTTGATATGCTTCCTTTTTCTGTTCTGATGCCATCCGTGTTCTCCTCCCTATATCCCTTCAAAAAATCCATTGACAAAATAGACAATCGACCCTGCGATTTTTCCGACTGCCACCATCAGCACCGCGATACTGACCCCCATTTTGAGCCGTATGCGTCTTGCAAATATCGGGATACCGTCAAGCACCTCAGAGAGTGCAATGGACAGGCACCCCACAAAAATGCCCGCAAACACGCCAATCAATACCAGCAGTCCAGTGAGCAGCAGATTCGGACTGCTTCCAAGAGATCCCTTGATCGGAAAAACACTGAGCACATCCGCCAGCACCGCACCAAAGATCAGACACTCTTCATAAAAGATTTCGCACCAAGCTGTGTCCGTGCGCCCTGCAAACCGCGGCACCAGCCCCACCACAAAAAGTACGGTAAATACTCCTGCGGAAACCATAAGCCCTGAACTAATACCCATTATCCACAGCAATATCAGTTTCCACGCCATCTAATCCACATCCTCTTCCAGTTTTTTCCTGTCTGCCATCTCCACAATTGCCTGATTGACATCCCGCTCATAGTTTCTCATCTCCACCTCAAGCGGCGTTGGGTCCGAAGTCAGCCGCCTGCCGCCGACATGATTGTAAAATACGATGATTCCCAGCGCCAGCCCGATGGAGTACGAAATCTCAATCGCTGTGTATCCATCTGATTCCACCCCCATCACCAGCTCGTAAATCCGGCTCAGCACATCCGCCAGCCCGACATCGTTGTGGAATGCCATAATGGTAAAGGCAGAGCCAAAAAAACAAATCAGTGCCACAATCGCAATCTTGATGTACGCCCACGGACTATATTTTTGTTCTGGCTTGTCATGCTCCAGCGATGCTTTTTGTATGATAATGTCTGTCTCTCCAATGCTCTCCACGGTGATGCCCGGACACAGCTTTGTAATCTGCTCGATAATCTTTAACACACTGATGACCACTCTCGGCTCCCCATCATGTCTGAATCGGTATACCTTGAGTGCCCCCGCCTTTGCTCTAACCGTCTCGTCCTCACAGTAAACACTTGCGACATCGCTCAATTCCACATCAGACTTGGTCAATGCCACATTCTGCTTTGCCATTAAATACAATACTACATTTGCCACAAAAATAACCATGCCTTTCGAATAAACTTCTACTACATGGTTATTATCTCTAATGTTTCAATTTTTATTCATTTAAATATCTGAAAACGAAGACTCCACAACCTTGACAAAATCCAGTCTGCCGTCCTTTCCTGCCCCGTGTATATGTCTCCCGTCCCTGCGAAAATATTCGATGTACTCCCACGCCTCCTGACTGATCTGTTCCCCGGGATAAATTACCGGAATGCCGGGCGGATAGGGCGCGAGCACCTGACCGGACACCTTCCCTGCCGCCTCCTGCCAGCGGACTTTTTTTGTATTGGAAAAATACGCTCTCCGGGGCGTCAGAATCTGTTTCGGAGGTTTTGGCGCTGGCGGATACTCCTGATTTTTCTGCAAAGCCATATCCATTGCACCATGCTGGCTGG
>OFGG01000538.1_pt1 | contig 31943 bp, 46 predicted proteins | sample 1521701 | NCBI WGS metagenome assembly OFGG01 (sample SAMEA3504081, study PRJEB24116) | mouse gut metagenome | biome: mouse gut; feature: mouse-associated habitat; material: faeces | place: Denmark | collected 2011
ATTTCAGCCCCGCATCTTTCAAAATTTGATGTAGCAGACCGGTAGGAACATCTTTTCCATGCACGGGAACTGAAACGGTCATACCCTCTTTTCTGAAAATATGGTGGCTTCCGTTGATTCTGTCAAGTTGCCAGCCATTTTTCTTTAAGAGTTTAATAAGATCCCTGTCTTTCATGTTCCACCTCCTTACAAAAATAGTATAACACGTGCGGCACGTAGTGTCAAGAGATCATATTGACACTACGTATTTTTTGGGAAAGAATTGGAGGATTAGTGTGACTATGAATCCAAAGCAAGGGTAATGAAAGGGGGCACAATTGATGAAAATTGATTGTGGACTCTTTTGTTTGTTAAAGTTCTATTGTAATATCTATTGACTTTATATGGTAATATATGGGAAAATAGAAGAAATACTTAGGAGGATTATAAAGATGAAAATTTGGAAACTTGTATCAGGAATTATGTCAATTCTCTTTTCGTGCGTGATAATATTTCAATCATGCGCTGCGGGAGTAGTGAATGTGATTGAGGCAAATGGAAATGTCAGTGGAACAGTAGGACTTCTGTTTGCGATATTGCTTTTGACAGGGGGAATTGTTTCAATTGCGACAAGGAATAAGAAAGCGGGGAATGCCGCTCTCGCAATCCTGTTTGCAATTGCAGCACTTATGGGCTACGCAATATGCGGAAGTTTCGGTGATATGCAAATATGGGCTACGTGGGCTTTGACATGCAGCATACTATCCATAGTCGCATTGATTAGAGAAGATAAAGTGGAATAATGTAATACAAAAAGCTTCAGGTGTTATATCATCTGAGGCTTTTTTATATAGCAATCTGCAAGAAACTATAAAAAAATGACGGTTAGTATTTTGTGAATATCTGACAAAGTTTGCAGGTGATATAAGATATGAAAATACGAGGGTAGATTTTATTGCTTGTGGTGTGGTAGCATGATTGTAAGAAAAATATTAGACAGTATGAAAGGAGAAGTGCATATGGATACAGAGATGATGTCATGTGAGGAAATGAAGGAGGAAATTATCCGAATTATCCAAGAGATTGAAAATGTAGAATTTTTAGAGGAGATTTATCATTTTGTAAAAAAGTTGTTAAAAATGGAGCAGGCTGAGGAATAGCGGAAAGGCAGCAGGTGTATGTATGAGTTATAGGGAGAAAATCATTAGGCTGCTGGAAAAGTTTGAAGAGAGCAGGCTAAAGGAAGTGTACAATTTTATCGTATATTTCTATCTAAAAAACGGGGTATGAAAAAATCGTGAGAAATCGGCGTTTATAAGTTGCGACGCTGCAATAATTGTGATATACTTTCAAATGGCAATATCATAGCGGTGGACGGTTGCCTGTTTGCTGGAATATATGTTCCAAGAACTCCCGAAAGGAGGTCTAATATGGGAAATATACGAAAGGAAAAGGCTTTATGTACATAACCTTGTCTGAGTTGATTCAGATTGGTATCTTTTTGGTTGGCTTTGCAGCTTTGCTGAAAAGAAGAAAATAAGCATAAAAATAACCGCCCGCCCTGCAAACTTGGCGGTTATTTTTATATGTAACCAATAAAACGCAGGCAACCGTTCATCGGTATTGCCTTTTCATGTCTAATATATCATATAATTTTAGAAAAAGCAATTCAAAAATTTATTCTTCCGACGCATGGTCTTTAATGGGAGAATCTTTGGCTTCAAGTTGTTTTATGTATTCAGCACTCTTGTTAACAATACGTTCTAGGTCTTTCCAATCTTCAAGTGAATATTGCGCGAACATTTTGAATAATGTGTTTGCTAACTTGCTTTCGTTATGCAAGAGTTTATCCAACATTTCAATTAAATCTATAGATTCATTAATAAACATATCACCGTCACCAGTTGAGAGCCAGATCGGGTCAACACGAAATTCACGACAAATAGATTTTCTCATTTGTTCCGTAACATTCCGTTTGCCATTTTCAATATTTGATAACGCAGCATGAGTAATACCTAATTTGTTGCTAAATTCTGTAAGTGTAAGATGCAGTTCTTTTCTTAGTATACGTATTCTGTCATTTTCCGTCATTCTTTTATACCTCCTACAATCAAGAATATCATTTGGAAACATAAAAGTCAACAAAAAGTTGTCAAAGACACAAAAAGTATTGACATTTTAGGAAAAAACGATTACAATATGTGTCACAGATACATTTTAAGTTGTCTTTGAAAAAAAGGAGGTGAGTTCATGGATAAGGAAAAGAAAGAATCGGCAAGACAAATAACAGAGAGTTTTGTTACTCCCTTTTCGGAATTGTGTACCCACTGAAAACGAGCCTATAAATATACAGAAAGTAAGGGAGGATAGCCTCCCTTAATTCTTATCCTGAAGTTCAACAAGTTTTCTGATTTGGTCAAGGGCGTAGTCTTGGAAGTCTGGACGTAGTGATTTAAAGATTTGAAATGCTTCATCAAATTTACTGACTTCCTCCATGTCGCCATTGAACATTTCACCTTCACCAGTTTCTAACCAGTGTTGATTTACATTATACAGTTCACATATATGACGTAATAGTAACTCTTTAGGTGGAACACGATTGTATTCAATGTTGCTTATTACATCACGGCTTACGCCAAGCTTTTCACCGAACTCTCGCTGAGATAATTTTAGTGCTTCTCGTATTGCTTTTATTCTGTTAGACAGTGGAAACACCTCCTTTGATATGAATAAATACATGATACAACACAAAAAGATAACAGTCAACACAATTTTATGTCAAAATGAGTGTTGACAACACTTATAATGTATGTTAAATTGTGTTTATAACACAATAAGAAGAAAGGGGATGAGCATATGACACAGACGAAAGGTAATGTACAACGTACAGCTGAATTTAATGTTCTTTTTATGAACTTAAATGAGAAAGGGCAAGAAGCAGCATTGACCGTTTTAAGATCGCTTGAGTTCGCTCAGTCTGTGATGTGTTTGCAAAGAGCAGAGAACCAGCGTAACCAGACAAAGCAACTCGTATAAACATACACAGAAAGAGAGGTAAATATACAGTAGGAACACTTTTCCGAAAAGGGAGAAAGATTATCTCCAAAAAATCAGGCATATTTTATGACGCTAGTGAGAGTTGCAGAAATCGCAGAAAATGGTGTAAAAAATATTGTTTTCGAACAGCCACGCAATCCTCCAATGCAGATGGACCAATTACAGAGGTAGGAGTGTAAAAGGAGGTGAGAAAAAAGTGGCAATTACAGGTAAGATAAGTATTGAAGTAAAGATTAGAGACATGGAGAGATTAGAGGAAACAGTAAAAAAGTGTTTCACAGTTACAAAACCCCACCCTTACGCTGTGAATATCAACATAAGGGTGGACGAAACTAGTCTTTTTTGTAAACTTCGAAGGATATTGCGTTGTGTACAGAGATGCTTGCCACACCATCTTCAGAAAAAAGATGATAAGTAACGTTTCCCAGCATATAGCGATAAGAACTAATGGCATCGCCTTCTAATGTTTGGTATGCCGATGAATCATAAAATTCAATTTTATTTACATGATCAAATTCGCGGAAAGATTGATCTGCGTAAATAACAGTGACATGATACATAAAAACCCCCCTTTCTCTTGTACTTGGCTACTGCACTGGCCAGAGGGCGGCAGCCTGTACATATAGTATAAGAAAAAGGGTGGGGAATAGCCACAGCAATTTTAGAGAGGGAAAAGCCTTAACTTAACAGAGGGAAGATTTAAGTAAATTACATTGTATGCGAGAGCCAGTATAGAGGAGGTGAGAAATACGGATACAACAGTGGAAATTAATATTGACAGCGAGTCGCTGGACATAGCAATTGAAAAAGCAAACCGACTTGTTGAGCTATTACAGGAAGTTCAACGAATAGTCGGTTGCCTTTCGGGACAAGAAGAATTAAAGTCCTAATTTCTTTATTACATATTGGGCTGCTGCTTCATTGAGCATATCTTCCCAACTCTTGAATTTGGTAGCGGCTGCTATGTGCCTATCAAATTCGGTATCTGATATAGATTCAAAATCTTCCTCAGATTCGACATTGAAACCACCAGCTTTTAGCAAATCATCCAGAGTGGAAAATGATGTGTATTTTTTCATGAATGAAACAGTAAATAATTCTCCAAATGATACATGATTAGTACCTTCTAACTCTTTAGCACCTTTTTCCATTTGTTTCAGATGTTTTTCTAGTTTGTCAAGACCTTTAATGTTGATGGATGATGACATATTTATTCTCCTTTCTTTTGTACTCGGCTCTGGCGGGAGCCTGTAAGTACAGTATAAGGGAGAATAACGAAAAATACAATGGCAGCAGGTGGAGCCTATGAGTACAGTATAAGGTAAAAGATGGCAAGGTTTTATAATTCTGCAATAGATTGAGTGGAACTTGGACAGGAAATGTATCATATTATAATTTGATATACAGAAGGAAGTGGATAATATGGCAGCAGAGCAAGGGAAGTCCAGAAAAAGGAAAGAAAAGAAGCCGCCAACATTTAAGCATTTTATTAGTATCAATGGAGCAGAGCCAGTAGATCTATTTTCGATTCCAGAGCCGCGCAGGCAGGAGTTAATCGACGATCTTTGTGATAGATTTATGGCGGGATTTGGTTATGTTCCAGTAGGGAAAGTGGAAGAGGACTGATGGTAGTTATACATGCCTCCTGTGCGGCACATATGCTGGTGTGCCGCAGCTTTTCCCCTATATTTTTATAGAGCGGACACAGGATTGTATATTCTATCCTGTGTGCCGCGCAGGGGGCATGTGAAAAAGGAAGTGATAACAATAGAAAACGGAAAGATTACTGCGGTGCGGGACAATGGCAGCAGCGCTGATCTTGTGGTACGCATAAACAACTCAAATTTGGCAGCAGTCATAATGGACAAGCAGGCTACAGACGTGATGCTGCAGATCGTTGATGGCCGTACACTGTCGCTTGATCAGCGCAGGAAGATCTATGCAACCTTACGGGATATCTCTTTATATACAGGCTATACACCAGAGGAAACGAAAGAAGTGATGAAGCATGTACATATCACTCTGACAGGAAGTGATTACTTTTCGCTGTCAGACTGCTCGATGGACCTTGCTAGGTCATTCATCAATACACTTACCGATTTTTGTCTGGAGCATGGTGTAATCACTTCTGATCTGCTTTCTGACAGGACAGACGATATTGATGTGTATCTGCATCAATGTTTAAAACATGGGAAATGTGCAGTATGCGGCAGACGTGGAGAGATACATCACTGGGATACAATAGGCATGGGGAATAATCGGAAGCGCTATGATGATACATCGAATAGAAAAATATGCCTATGCCGGATGCACCACACGATTGCGCATCAGAAGGGAGTGAAAGATTTCCAAAGAGATTATCATGTATATGGAATTGTCTGATAGCATGTAATAACATGCCATATTCTGACAGATTTTATACGGATTAAAGTACGATAAGGGTATTTTAATAGTACCCTTGGTACAGTGTGGCTAAAAATGGAGGAAATTTCATGAATTATAGGGAACTGCTAATCAACAAGGACAAGGTTGTGATGACAAGCGTAGAGCTGGCTGTGGTAATCGGGGATTGCGAAGAGGCGATTGTGCTGAATCAGATTAGCTACTGGATAGAAAAGTATAAGGAGACAGGGCATAATTTTATAGACGGAAGATACTGGGTATACAACTCGTATCAAAAATGGCACGAGAATAATTTTCCGTTCTGGCATACGTCAAAGATACAAAGAGTTTTTAAGGCATTAGAAAATAAAGGGCTGCTTTTGTCTGCAAACTACAACGGCGCAGGCTTTGATAAAACGAAATGGTATTCGATTGATTATGACAGGCTTCAGGAACTTGCGGATATGAAAGAGCAAGCGTTAACTGATAATGAACAATCGTTAATCGCTGGCGGTCAATCGTTACCTGCTGGTGAACAATCGTTAATCGCTGGCGAGTACCCAATACCAGAGGATACTACAGAGAATACAACAGAGGATACAACAGAGGATACATGCAGAGATAAATATATATTGTCGGGCAAGCCCGACGATGCACCAGTTAGTCTCCCAGAGTGTACATCAAAAAAAACCAATAAGAAAAAATCTAAAACACATCCAGAGGAAGTGCGGCAGATAGTAGAGTATTTCAACCATGTATGCGGTACAAATTATAAATATCAAAGTAAAGCTACTGCGGAAATGATTAATGCACGGCTTAACGATGGATTCACAGTAGAGGATTTCCGTAAGGTTATTGACAAGAAGCACGCTGAATGGAGTAATGACAATTACTGGTGTAAGTTTCTCAGACCGGAAACACTTTTTAGACCGTCACATTTCGAAAGTTATTTGAACCAGAGAAACACACCAGCGGATGAAAATACAAACGGCATCACACAGAAGATGTCCGAGCTTTATGATGCATTTACGATCGGGTGAGGAAAAATGGCAGAATTTGACTTGGAGGAACTTATGGAGGCGTACCGTCGAAAATGGGAAGATCATCGCGCAGGGGCAGCAGGATATAATCCGCCAGTCTATAAGTGTTCTCACTGCAAGGATATGGGGCATATAGACTTGTATCCATCAGACTCACTGAAACCTGCAAATGGAAAAATAAGCACTGTTGTTTACTGTCCATATTGCAGGACAGATATGCTAAAAGACATGGCAGGAATTATAGCCGAGTACCGGGAGCTCGATATTCGTAAATTCCCGTGGGATACCTATAAGGTGTACGATAAGGCGTATGACAAAGATAAAAAAGACGATATTCTGAAAAATTTCCACAGATGGCGGGATGAAGGCATTGGTTTGTATATTTATTCCAATGCAAAGGGCAGTGGAAAGACAATGGCGGCAAGCGCAGTATGCAGCAGCATCTGTGCAAAATATAATATGCCTGTCAGGTTCGCGAAAGTCGAAGATCTTTTGTCAGATGTACAGAAGTCTTATGATAGCAGACGTAAAAATGAACTGTCTGTGGTGAATGTTCGGAAGTATTGGGATGCAGATCTGCTGGTTCTGGACGATCTTGGAGTTTCCAAGATTACAGAATGGGGGCAGGGGGTTCTTCATGAGTTGATTAATGAGCGGTATAAAGCGAATAGGCAGTGCATCATAACAAGCAATTTTAAACTGGCAGAGCTGCCGATTCATCCGGCAACAGTTGATCGTATTAATGACATGTGTCTGGTTTTGCATTTTCCCGAAGTACCAGTGCGGTCAAAGAAGGCGTTGGATCGTAAGGGCAGGCTGATGCAGTATGTTGACAGCTATGACAAGTTTGTTGATTGTGGCAGGACGCCGTTTGAAGGAGGAATGGACAGTGAAACATGTTGATATTTATATAACACACAACATGGCTTCTCTGAAAGCAGGGAGGGCGGCATATGTCTATGTTATCTGTGCAGGTACCAGCAGAGGAGATGCGACATGTGGGGAATTTGGCGTAGAACAGGATGTAACTGTAAACCGGATAAACCTATATGCTCTCCGGTCGGCATTAGGGCATTTTACTAAACCCGCAGAGATAACAGTTTATACTGATTCATCGGTTGTTGCTGGTGCATTTAACTGCGGGAATCTGGATACGTGGATAAAGAACGGTTTTCATACTGCGCGGGGGCAGATGGTGTCAAACGCGGATTTGTGGCATGAAGTAGCAGACAGGACATGCAGGCATATCATGAATGCTGTTTTAACTAAGGAACATCTTTATACTGGCTGGGCACATGAAGCATTGCTGAAAAAGTATGGTAAAGCACAGTAATTACTGTGTTGGAAAGTATTTTGTATGTGAAAAGTATTTAACATCATGATAAAGCTCTTGTGAAAGTGCAGGAGACAGAGTAAATACTAAAGAAGAAAAAGAGCTGAAAGGAAGTAAGAGTAAAGAAAACTTAAATGTGTCAGATTCTGACACATTTGAGAATGTAGAGAATAATTCTGTTCCATCGGCAGAAAATGTGACAGAATCTGACGCCTGTGTAGGCGTATTGCAGCAGGGGGCAGAATTAGAAAAAACACAAGCAAAATTCAGAGGTGGATACGACTTGGAATTGATAGAAAATCAAATAAAAAAATACAATGGCTATCTGAACATGCTGGCAAGTGGTAAAGACAGGGTGCCGCATGTAGTAGGTGTATATAACTGTATGCTGGATGCGCTGGAATTGCTTAAAATTAATTTACTGACACAGAAGGAGAGTGATGCCTGTGAGGATATTTAAGGCAATACATAAATATTTGTTCCGGGAAAATAGGAAAAAGAAAATAAAAAAGCGCACCTGTTTGAGATTGTTCAGGGGGGTGTATTATCAACAGGATAGATGCGGAAACCGATTGGAGTAATGGGGGAATAAACGTGACCTATGATGAATTAAAAATTAACATGAAAGTTGAAATAAAAGAAAAGCCCGACGAAGAGAGGGCGGCATGTCGGAGAATGAAATATATAGTTGTTGCAAAATATCCATCAATGTGCATTTTGGAGGATAAAAAAGGACGGCGCAGAGGTGTATCTATTGGAGAATTGATCATGAATAAGGTTATTACTCAGTCGCCTTATTTTGAAATGATAAGACAGGAAAAGTGTAGTAGATGGAGAAAGAAAAGCAGCAAACAAGATGAGAGGTAAAAATGGACGAAGGAAAAATATATAAGATAGTCTGCCCGCACTGCCGGAAAGAGCAGTGTGTCTGCAAGTCAATGTTTCAAAGTGCGAAAATTGATGCAGGTATCGTGACGTGCCTATATTGCGGCGAGATAATGATATTGGTCTATGATCAGGAAAATAGCACGATTGTAGCAGGTAAATGGGAACGGTTAAAAAACAGCTCTGACGATCGGCAGGAGGAAGAAAAGTATACAATAGAACAAATTATTGATGCTATTGTACAGGCAGGAGAGGACATTGTTGCGGCTATTACATACAAAGACCGTGATATGCTGGAAGATATAATAAGGGATTTCTTAAAATGAAACAATAAGGATTTAGGGAGATTGAAGAAATGAGAGAGATTTTATTCAGAGGGAAGAGAGTAATTGATGGTAAATGGGTAGAAAGCTGCTGCCCGTTAGGTGAAATGCACTCTGGAACAGTTACATATGATTTTATTTCAGAAACCGTCTGCCAGTACACAGGCTTGACCGACAAGAACGGCAGGAAGATTTTTGAGGGGGATATTTGCAAATATTATAACCCCGAAGATAAAGACGGAATTGCAGTAATCAGAGAAGATTATGCAGAATGGATAAGCGGAGCAATCCGGCAAAAAGAAATAATGACACCTATTTTTTATTTAAAATGTAGTTCAGAGTGGGAAGTTTTCGGCAACATTTTCGACAATACTGACCTGATAAAAGAATGACCATGCATTTGTATATTATGTAAATAAATATTTGAGGTGTTAGATGCTTGATTTTGGATATTACAATATGGACTGCATGGATGGAATGAAACTATTTCCTGATAAGCATTTTGATATAGCTGTGGTAGATCCGCCATATTTTAGCGGTCCAGAAAAGCGAAATTATTATGGGCGTGCGGTAAGTCCTATTGGAGTGCAGCGGCATTATAAACCATCTGATAAATGGAATGTGCCGGACAAAGCATACTTTGAGGAACTGGCCAGAGTGTCAAAGAACCAGATTATATGGGGATGCAACTATTTTGATTATTCTTTTGGTTCTGGGCGTATTGTCTGGGATAAGTGTAACGGCGAAAGTGGTTTTTCGGATTGTGAGATTGCTTATTGCAGTATGCATGATTCTGTTCGGATTTTTCGGTATATGTGGAATGGCATGATGCAAGGGAAATCAATAACGGAGGGATATATTCAGCAAGGCAATAAAAAACTGAATGAGAAGCGCATACACCCAACACAGAAGCCTGTAAATCTCTATCGGTGGATTGTACAAAAATACATAGAAAAAGACTGGAAAGTGCTTGATACCCATACAGGCAGTGCGAGCAGTTTGATTGCATATCATGAAGCAGGATTACAGTTTGTGGCTTTTGAAAAGGATAAGTATATGTTTGATTTATCAACAAGGCGATACGAAGCAGAAGCAGCACAAATGAATTTATTTGATTATATGTAAATAAGGATTTGGAGGCGATAATATGATTTTGGGATGCATGACTGAATTACCCTGTCCGTACCAGAAAGATTTCGAAGGAATAGAGCATTGTATGAAAGAGGAAGGTAACTGCGAATACCAGATATTAAAAAGCGAAGATAAGAAAAAAGAAAACCCAAGACTTACAGCGAAGGACAGTCAGGGGTATTGGTCACTGAAAGGTGTACTATGGGAATCTTTGTGTGAAGGGCAGGTAATTACGAAAAATATACAACAGCGATTAACAGGAGCATTGTGCAAATTAAAGGATTATGAAGATACAGGCTATAGCCCGGAGAATGTGGAACATCTCAGATATATCTTGGAAGATGCGGTAAAGGAACTGGAAAAATGCCAGGGGCAGACAGAACTGACAAAAGAAATCTGGCATTATTTAAGAGCGTATTGATAAATAAGGATTTAGGAGGGGTTATGGAGAAAACATTTACTATACCATATGAAGCATGGTGCAAGGATGAGGCAGAATGGAGCATAACGGCAATGGATAATACAGGATTCAAGCTTGACTGCAAGTATGGAATTATTACATTATCTGACAGATATGGTAATGGGATATGCGATTTTATGGTGTCAGATATTAGTAAATGTATTGGTAATCTAAACTGAGATTTATTTAGGAGGTAAGAAAGTGACAAACAAGCAATTGGAACGAGGGGTTGAATTGAAAACATTAAAAGATGGTCTTTGGAGAAAAAAAAGAACATCTTGAGAAAATGAAAGAGATTTGCTTTGAGAATATGGATATCGCAAAGAAGGTCACTCATACATTTACAATAAGATCAATGCAACGAAATGGGAGAGATAGTGATGTTGTCGAAGTATCAGCACACGCTGCATATCGTGGAATATGTAGCGATATAGAAACAATTGAGAAAAAAATTGAAAAGCTGAATAAAGAATTTTCAGATCTGTAGCTACGGCAGCAGTTCTGTGAACTTAAAACTGAATATCAAAAAAATAAGTGGCAGCAACCGACCAAAGTAAACTACCACTTATAACCAAACGTCTAAGGAAAGTATAGCACTTTAACGATTCTTAGGCAAGTACCAATTTTTTACTAAACAACAGGAGGAGAGGCTATGAATACGAAAGAAAGAGTAAGAAATGATATACTTGTTGGAATGAAAATGCATCTGGATACATGCACAATGGCGATTCTTGATGCAGTTATTGTGAAAGCAGTGCAGAATGTGGAAATGACAGAAACAACTACGCTTCCAGCGACACTAGATGATACAAACCAGTATATAGTAAATCTGTTTGATACAAAGAAAGCGCCAAAATTAAGTCCAAAAACTGCTGAGTTTTACAAGAATACATTGAATGAATTTATATCACTTATAAATAAGCCGCTTAATAAGATAAGTGAATCAGACGTTGAGTTTTATCTTTTGACGAAACAGCCTACTAATACGAATGCGTCATTAAATAATTTGAGACGCAATCTTTCAGCTTTTTTCACATGGATGAGGAAAGAAAAAATTATTAGTGAAAATCCATGTGACGGAATAGAGCCGTATACAGTTATTGAAAAACCAATTGACCACATGGAGGCTACTGATGTAGAAAAACTTAAACTTGGATGTATACGCAAACGGGATAGGGCATTAATAGAGTTTATGCGTTCAACAGCAATGCGACGCGGTGAAGTGCCTCTTGTTAAGATAAGCGATATAGATTTCAGGAGCGGCAAGATTGTGATATTCGGAGAAAAAACACAAAAGTATAGGACTGTTTTCTTGGACGATGTGGCAATACATTATGTTCGGGAATATCTAAATGAAAGAGGAGTGTTAGATAGCAGCAGAGAACCATTGTTTACACATATCAGGGGAGATAAGACAAAAGCACTGGATGTGGACGGCGTATATTCTGCTATTCGGGATATTGCCAGAAGGGCAGGAATGGACAGGCGAGTCTATCCACATCTATTCCGCAAGACTACTGCAACTAACATTTGTAAACGTGGCGGTAGTGTGGACGCAGCAGGAGAATATCTTGGACATGCGCCTAGGAATGTCACTGATCGTCACTATACATATAAAGGGGACAAATATGTGGAACAGATATTTCACAATTATGTGGAGGCTGTATAGTTAGAGAGAGGAGAGAAACAAGTTGACGAAGGAAAAACTGGAACAGCTGATAAGCTTGAAAAAGGAAATCAGAGAGCTTGAAAACAGGTTAAATCGAAAAAGCGCAGGATATCCTTCGCAAGACACAGAGCTTTTGGAAGAAAGAAAAAGTATGGTATCGGACTTAATAAAAGAAATCACAGAATATATTAATTCTGTTACTGACAGCAGGATTCGGCGTATTATGCAGTACAGATATGTGGATGGATATACGTGGTATAAGATATCAAGAGTAATGTATTGTGACAGAACATATCCTGAAAAATTGGTAACAAAATATTTAAAAGATAAAAGTTCCAACAAGAATTAACTTTCTCTTTTTTCTCGCTTTATTATGGTAATCTAATTTATAGAAGGTTGCCATATCTGCAAAATATATTGTAATAAACAGCGTTATGGCAGCAGTCGTAGCGCTGTTGTTTTTTGTATAAACGGAGGACAATATTTTATGGATTTAATTCTGGTGTTAAGTTTATTCATCTATATGGATATTGCAATATTTATATCTGTATATGTGTATTGCAGAATAGTAAAAGAATTTAAAAGGGTACCAGTTGATGATAAGAGTCATAACAGAAAGATGATCAATAAATTGAAGAACAGCCTGATGATCAAAGCTATGCTGGTGGGAGTATTTTTTCCTGTTACGCTTCCAGCCTTGGCAGCAGTACTGATAGCAGCCAGACAGGAGGGAATATGACGCGGAATCAGGATCAGTTAGAGGAATGGATCAAACAGCTTATAGATGAAGGAAAACTATATAAGTTTTATAAATGGAGTGAGTGGCGTAAACTGTCAGAACAGATCATGAAGGAAAACAATTATGAATGCCAGTATTGTAAAGCACGTGGAATCCATACATCTGCGCGGAGTGTCCACCATGTTCAGTGGGTTTACAGGCATCCACGTCTGGCGATGTCTAAAACATATACATATAATGGCATGGAATATAAAAATCTTGTTCCTTTATGTGAGAACTGTCATAATGCCCAGCACAAAAAAGGAATAAAGATTAGAAAGAATAAATTTATAAATGAAGAACGATGGTAACAGTCCCCCCGGTCAAAAAAAATCAAAAAAATGTTTCATATGGGAAACGGGTAAGGGGGTAGACAAACCAAAAATTACGCGCGCGCATGAGGGGGTGGTATACATGGCAGCAAGGAAACCAGAACAGAGACCGGAAGTAACAGCGATAATAAGATCAAAGGTGTTCCGTGAAATTAAAAATGACTTGAAAAAACAACTACAGGATAATGATACAGTAGGAAAATTTTATGATGACTTGGTAAATGATTATATGTCCATGTATGTTACCAAGATACTTTTAACAGAGGATATCCAAAAACGCGGCGTTATTGTACCTTATAACAATGGCGGCGGGCAGAGCGGTGTCAAAAAGAATGAATCTATTGAAATGTTCAATAAGACGAATGCACAAATGCTGAAGCTGTTATCTGAACTGGGACTGAAAGCAAAACCATCACTGGGCGGTGATTACAACGACGACTTATAAACACATACCAGAAATAAATGATTATGTGGAACTGGTCGAAAAAGCCGGGCAGGGTGGTCGCAAAAAAGTTTGTGAACTGCAAAAGAAACTGATTAAATTTGTCAAAAAAGTTTTTAAAGAAGAGGAGCTTTTTATAGATACAGACCAGCTTCACAATTATATGAAGCTTGAAAAATATTTTCGTTTCAAACTGTTTCCATGGGAAAAATTTGTATTTACACTTCATTGCTGTGTGTATTTAAAGAATGGGCTGCCACGCTTCCCTGACCTGCTTATATTTGTCGGGCGTGGATCTGGAAAAAACGGATATCTGGCATTTGAGGATTTCTGCCTTATATCTCCTTATAACAGCGTAAGGGAATATGATATTGACATATGTGCAACCGTGGAAGAACAGGCAAAAATATCTTTCAATGACATTTACAATATTTTGGAAAATCCAACAAATCAGGAATATAAGAAAATTCTTAAAAAACATTTTTACTGGAACAAAGAAATTATCACAGGAAAAAAGAATCGTTCAAGTGTAAAGTTTCGTACTAACAACGCCAAATCTAAAGATGGATTGCGGAGTGGGAAAGTCGATTTTGATGAAGTTCATGCATATGAAAGCTATGATAATATCAAAGTGTTTACAACAGCACTGGGAAAGAAAGCACATCCGAGGCGCACATATATAACAACAAACGGTGATATTTCTGACGGGGTACTTGATGACCTGATTGAAAAATCAAACCGTATACTGAATGACAATGCGAAAGATAACGGACTTCTTCCATTCTGCTGCGTAATTGATAAAGAAGAGGAAGTGCATAATGAAGAAAACTGGCATAAAGCGAATCCTTCACTGCAATATCTCCCGAATCTCCTTTATGAAATACAAAAAGAATATATAGACTGGTGTGAAAACCGAAGCAGTGCAAGCGATTTTATGACAAAGCGCATGAACTGGCGGCAGGGAAACCGGGAAGTAGAGGTTACTTCATGGGAAAACATTGTAGCAACAAATCAGGAGTATTTGCCAGTTCCGCGGGCGATGGCAGTTGGCGGCTTGGACTATACTAAGATCAACGATTTCGCAAGTGCAGGTGTGTTGACAAAATCAAATGGAAAATTTGTATGGAAGCAAAAATCGTGGGTTTGCAAAAACAGCGCAGACCTGCCGCGTATCAAGTTCCCGCTGGAAGAAGCAGAGGAAAGAGGCGAACTGGAATTTGTGGATGCACTTGAAATAGATCCAGATCTGATAAGCAGCTGGTTTCAGGAACAAATGGGATTTTACAGTATACAGATAATGTGTCTGGATGATTTCAGATATGCACTTATGAAAAAGAGTCTGGAACGAATTGGATTCTCATATGAGAACAAAAATATAAAACTAATACGTCCATCCGATAAGATAAAAATAGAACCTGTCATTGACAGTGCTTTTACGAATCATAATATTATTTTTGGTGACTGTATGATTATGAGATGGTATACAAGGAATACCAAAAAGGTTATATCAAAAAAATATGGCAATTATGAATACGGAAAGATAGAAGAAAAAAGTCGTAAAACGGATGGATTTTTTGCTTTTGTGGCGGCTATGACAGAACACGAACTGATCCCAGAAACGAGTATGGGAGGGGTGCTGCCATTATTTACAATGTAACGGAGGTACAGCATTGAGGACAAACTTTAATGAACTATTTTTGAGGGCATTTCTGAAGAAAAAATCACTCAGCCTGAAAGATCCAGTCGAGGAGATATTTTCTGAAATAGTATTCAAGGAACTTTCAACAGCATGTGCTATCAATATCATTGCAAATACAATAAGCAAATGCGAGTTTAGGACTTTTGTAGATGGTGAGCCTGTTAAACATGATGAGTATTATTTATGGAATATAGAGCCAAATCAGAACCAAAACAGTAGTGATATGCTGCAACAGTTTATAACAAATCTTTGTTATGACAATGAAGCACTGATTGTGGAGGTTAATGGGAATTTATATGTAGCTGATAGTTTTTCCCGGAGAAGGTATGCGTTATATGATGATTTGTTTAGCAATATCGTTATAGGGAATATAACCTTGCAGACAACCTTTCCTGCAAGTGATGTAATTTACTGTGAACTGAATAACATTGATGTCCGCCGCAGGCTGGAAGGCAGTTATACAAGCTATGGGCAAACGGTTGTAAAGGCAGTGCGTGATGTAATTCGCGCAAATGGGCAAAAAGGGATTCTTGATATTGACGCAACAACACAGATGCGTCCTAAGTTTACTGAGGAACTGGATATATTAATGAATCAAAGGTTTAAACCGTTTTTTGAGTCGAATCAGGCTGTGCTGCCATTAACGCAGGGATATAAGTATACAGATGTTACCAAAGGAACGCCACCCAGCCCGTCAGACTTAAATGAGAGAATTAATTATGAGTTTGAGATGGCTGGCAGGGCATTCAGAATACCTAAAGCAATTATGCTGGGAGATGTTTCTGATGTGGAGAAGATAACAAAAAATTTTCTTACTTTTGCAATAGATCCGCTTGCAGATAAGATTGGCGAGGAGATTACCCGTAAAAGATATGGAATACACCAGTATGTGAAGGGGTGCTATTTAGACGTAAACACAAACTGTATCCAGCATATTGACATTTTCGAACAGGCTGTAAACGCCGATAAACTTTTGGCTTCAGGGCTGTACTGCATTGATGAGCTTCGCACTAAGCTGGGAGATATAGCAATCGGAAAAGACTGGTCGCAGAAACATTATATTACTAAGAATTATGAAGAAGCAGAGGCAATGAAGCATCTTTAGGGTGCATCTGAATATGTGGAGGTGAAGCATGAAACAGAAACAGGTACATTATGCACTGCATCAGCAGGAGGGAAGCAGTATCCATAAACTGTACATATATGATGATGTAAAAGAACATGGAGATTTTGACTGGTGGACGTGGGATTATACGGAAAGTGAGACAAGTGCCGAATATTTTCGAAAAGCACTGGCAGAAATCCCGGAAACAGATGTGATAGAGCTGCATATAAACAGTTGTGGCGGCAGTGTAAAAGAAGGCGTTGCAATCTATAACCAGTTAAAACAAAAGAAATGCCGTGAGATCGTTGCATATGTGGATGGGTATGCATATTCTATCGCTTCTGTGATTATGCAGGCAGCAGACAGGCGTGTCATGGGACTGGGGACAAGCATTTTAATACATAATATGTGGATGACGGTATCTGGAAATGCAGAACAGTTGCGAAAAGCAGCAGATGACTTGGATGTTCTTATGGAGGCAAACCGTGCAATTTACTTGGAACGTGCGAAAATTTCGGAGGATGAGCTGATAAGCATGATGGATGCTGAAACATACCTGACACCAGAACAGGCAGTTGAGAAAGGGCTTGCTGATGAAGTATTGAAAACGGATAAGGATGTGTCAGACAAGAGTATGGAACAGATGCAGCAGCACATAACAGAGCTGCAAAACCAGTTAAGGCAGCAGAGTTCTTTTAAAAAGGAACTGGCGCAAATACACAGTCAGATGATGGAGAAAGATCAGGAACAAACGCAAGACGGTACAAAGGGCATAACAGTCAAATCAGATCAGACTGAAAGAAAGACAAATGTTGCAGAATTATTCAGGCGGGTGGCACAGATTAAAGTAAAGGAGATGTAAACTATGAAATCAAAAGATGTATTGGTACAGATGCGCATGGAAAAGGCGCAGAAGCTGAACGAGGCAATTTCAACAAATGACCCGGAACAGGTTGCACAGGCAATGGCAGATATGGCAGCAAGCATACAGGAGGAGGTGCTTGAAGCAGCAAAACATATTACAAACGTAGAGCAGCTTGATGCGCAGGCGTTGACTGCGCGCGGTCTGCGCCAGCTGACCAGCGCTGAAAAGAAATATTATGAGTCACTTATTTCAGCAATGAAGAATCCAGATCCGAAACAGGCATTGAGCAGCCTTGATGTTGTAATGCCTGAAACGATCATTGAGAGTGTGTTTGAGGATATTCAGAATGAACACCCTGTGTTGAATCATATAACATTCCAGAATACTACAGGTGTAATCAAATGGATACTTAATAAAAATGGAAAACAGAAGGCAAAATGGGGTAATCTTACCGCAGAGTTTACAAAGGAACTGGAAGGGTGTTTCGAGGAATTTGATACAGCTCTTTATTCACTCATGGCGTTTTTGCCAGTACATAAATCTATGCTCGACCTTGGTCCAACATGGCTTGATGCCTATGTAAGGGCAGTTATTAAAGAGGCAAATGCAGTAGGTCTTGAGGAGGGAATTATTGCCGGAACAGGCGTTGATATGCCGATTGGCATGATGAAGGACATTGAAGCAAGCCACAAGGACGGAGAGCCATACCCGGACAAGGAAGCAGTTGTCATTACTTCCTTTTCGCCTGCGGAATATGGGGAAATTGTCTCAAGGCTTGCGGTAAGCAGAAACGGAATGCCGCGTAAAGTAAGCAGCCTTCTCATGGTAGTAAATCCAGTTGACTATTTTATAAAAATAATGCCAGCGACTACGGTTCAGCGTCCTGATGGGACATATGCAAATAATGTACTGCCGTTTCCAACAGTGGTTGAGCAGAGTACAGAAGTTCCACAGGGCAAAGCAGTGATTGGTATTGCCGCGAATTATTTTATGGGACTTGGTGCAGGCAGTAAAGAGGGTGTGATCCAATATGATGACAGTGTGCGGTTCATGCAGAACCAGCGGGTATATGCATCATTTTTATATGGGAATGGCAAGCCTACAGATAATAATTCATTTCTTGTCCTTGATATCAGCAACCTCAGCCCGGCAGTATATCCAATTCGGATGATTGCAGATAGTACAGCTCCAGAACCCAATACAGTTAGTCTGGCACTCGAAAAACACACAGCGGATACATTGAACAGTATGACCGTAGCACAGATTGAAGCACTTGCTGCAAAACGGGGATATACGCTGACTGGCAACAATAAAGCTGAAAAGATAGATTCTTTTCTGGATCAGCAGGACATTCAATAAATAAAAGGCAGGGAGGGTATTGGCAATATGGTTGATGACATCTTGCACACAGTATTAAATGAACTTGACATTACATATCAGGATGATGCGCAGGAAATGAAGATCAGCCGCCTGATCAGGAGCGGAAAAGCCTATCTTGATGACAGATATGGAGCGCCCATAGATTATTGTACAGATGCGCAGGCACTGGAACTGCTTATATCCTACTGCCGATATGGACGCAGTAATGCCATAGAACAGTTTGGGCATGATTTTGCCTGTGAAATAACAGCATTATCACTTAGAGGTGCTATGGAAGCAGGACAGGATGGCGATTCCAATGAAACCTAAATTTGAAGAATTTAATGACGGATATGCTGGATTTTATAAAGAAAATGATGAAGGTGAGCTTGTAAGGGCAATTGATTACGCTCTGCGGTTTGGAGAGGAAAATATAAGCTTTTCACGTCATTATGCTGCAAGAACGGTTGATAAACTTATTGACAGGATGATACATGTACCTTTGTCACCTGACAGGCTGGAAACAGACTGGTATGTGTTGATTGGGGAGGAACAGTATCATATTGAGAAGGTAGACCTATATAAAAAAAACCTTCCGCCAATATTAAAGCTTACCCTGAAACGAATTGGAAAGCAGAAGAGAAAGCTGATCGCAGCGGGGATTATGAAAAAACAAGGTAAGGGAGAAAGCGGCGTATGAATACAAATACAGCCAGTGTGCAGATCAATGAACTGGATACAGCGCTGGTTAAAATATTGACGGATTATACTGATGATGTATGCAGGGCAGTTGATATCTGTGCTAGGAAAAGCATGAAGGAACTTGTTGAGGAAACAAAAAGGGATGCACCTTATAACAGTCATAGTTCAAAAAAGCATTATCGTGAATTGATATCAAGCCGCAGGGAAAAAATGGGGACTTACAGAACAGCTTATACGTGGTATGTGAAAGCACCAAAATACAGACTGGCTCATCTTTTGAATAATGGTCATGTAGTCAGGAACGGTGGAAGGATAGTTGGCAGATATAAGGGAGACCAGCATATTACAAAGAATGCGGATTCTGTCATAGCAAATTACAAAAGGCAGGTAAAGGAGGCGGTTGGAAATGCTGGACATTAGAGACTGGCTTAATACGACAGGTATTGCTTTCGAAAATACAGTGTGGAAAAAAACTCCCGAATATCCTTATGGTGTATTTCTGGATGAATCTGACACAAGAGGCGCAGACGAGAAACTTTTTATAAAGGAACATGATTTAAATATTGAGATTTACTCAGATACACAGAAGGGAATTACATGTGCAGAGGAGAGCATTGACAGATTTCTGTGCGGCAGAGGTGTTGGATATACACATCTTGGACGGGAGTGGGACGATCAGGAAAACCATTTTCAGAGCAGCTATCATTTCAGTTTAACGGAAAAGTTGGAGGATTGACATGGAGAAAGACAAAATTATATTAGGGTCCGGGAAATTATATTGTACAGAATTTACGGGAGAGTTGCCAGCGGACAGCGATATTGAAACAGATGATAAACGGCTGGGATACATCAAAGGCGGGGCTACAATAACCTATAGTCCGTCTTTCTATGAGGCAAAGGATGATTTGGGTGTTGTTACCAAGAAAATCATCACAGAGGAGTCCGCAAGTTTTAAATCAGGAATTATGACTTTAAACGCTAAGAGACTTTCGGTATTGTGCAATACTGGCAGGGTATCGGAGAAGGATAATATCAGGATGCTCAAAATTGGGGGAGTAGGCAATTTTGATGGGAAAAAATATTTGATACATTTTGTTCACGAAGATCAGGCTGATGGAGATATCCGAATTGATATTGTAGGTACAAACGAGGCAGGATTTACGCTTTCTTTTCAGAAAGACACAGAAACAGTCGTTGATGCGGAATTTAAATGTCAGTCTATGGACAAGGAAGGCACCCTGATTCTGTATCGTGAGCAGATTACGAAAACAAGTCAGGAGGGCGGAACTGTAACAGAAAAAGGAGGGAGTGCGGTATGAGGGAATTAAATTTCAGGTCATCCAAGAAGAACTATCTTCCAGTAGTTTTTGAAGATAACACGAAAATTTTAGTCAAAACACCTACAAAGGGACTTGTGGAAAGGCTGGCTACCTTATCTGAGAGCCTTGGGGAACTTGAGCACAGTGCAAACAGTTCAGAGGCGCTTGGGACTGTTTTTGAACTTGCTTCACAAGTTATGAGCAATAATGTAGGTAAGAAGGAAATAACAAGTGATTATCTTGAAGAGATGCTTGACCTGCAGGATATCCTGATGTTTTTTGACGAGTATACGAAATTGATAGATGGTATAAATGAAATAAAAAACTAGAAATCCCCTTTTATCCAGTTGAGGAGGAGGGGGGTCATGGTTACATAATTAAATCCGTATGGGAAAAGCTGGTTGCGGATTATACAGGGCTTAATTTCAATGAGATTGAACAACTTGATTATCTTGACTACCTTCAATACAGACGTGATGCATTTATTTACAGCAGGCAGCAGACGGAAAAAGGGCGTGAATATCTTGAGAATGCGTGGAGACTGACGCAGACAGAGCCGGATAAGGATAAACTGAGAGATAAGTTTGGAGGGTGAACAGGATGTCTCAGAGGGTTTATGGTCTTACAGTTGAAATAGGTGGTGATACTACAAGCCTGAAAAAAGCGTTGAATAATATAAACGCAACAAGTAAATCTCTTAAAACAGAGTTAAATTATGTGAATAAGGCTCTGAAGCTGGACCCCGGAAATATTGAGCTGACCAGACAGAAACAGCAGATTTTAAATGATGTGATAGCTGCTACAAAAGATAGGCTGGATGCAATGAAACAGGCTCAGGAACAGGCACAACAATTAATGCGCGAAGGGACTGAGGTAAACCAGGAAGAGTATAGACGCTTGCAGCGCGAGATAGTATTTGCGCAAAATGAACTGCAGGAGTACCAAAATGAGCTTGCGCATACTGAAAACAGTCTTGCAAGAATTGGCGACAGCATATCTGGCGTTGGTGGAAAAATAACAGACATGGGTAATGCATTAATGCCGGTCACAGCAGTTATTACAGGACTTGGGGTAGCTGCAGTAAAAACAGCAGCGGATTTTGATTCATCTATGTCGCAGGTACAGGCAACAATGGGGATCACAAAGGATGCCATAGCTGAGGTTGACGGACAAACTGTTAATACAATGGATACATTGTCAACTCTGGCGAAAAAGATGGGAGCAGAGACATCCTTTTCTGCAAGTGAGTGTGCTGAGGCATTAAATTATCTGGCACTGGCAGGATATGATACACAGAAAATGTGTGATACCCTGCCAACAATCCTTAATCTGGCAGCGGCAGGAAGCATTGATCTTGCATCTGCGTCGGATATGGTTACAGATGCAATGTCCGCACTTGGCATGGAAATATCAGAAGCGGCATTGATGGTTGACCAGATGGCGAAAACGGCTTCCATTACGAATACGTCTGTTGCACAGCTTGGAGAGGGTATGCTTACCATTGGTTCCACAGCAAAAAGCCTGAAAGGAGGAACGGCTGAGCTAAGTACAGCCCTTGGAATCTTAGCAAATAATGGCAAGAAAGGCGCCGAGGGAGGAACACATTTAAGAAATATTATAATATCCCTTCAGAATCCAACAGAGCAGGCTGCGGAATGTTTGAAAACGCTTGGTGTAAATGCGTATGACAATGAAGGGAAGATGAGGAGCCTGAATAAAATTCTTCAGAACCTCAATACCAGTATGGACTCAATGACTGACCAGCAGAAAAGTAATATTATTAATACGATTTTTAATAAGACAGATATATCATCGGTTAATGATCTGCTGGCAAATACAGGAGCTGTGTGGGATGACCTGCAGCAGTCTATTATAGACAGCAGTGGTGCTGCTCAGCAAATGGCAGATACGCAGCTTGACAATTTAAAAGGGCAGCTGACTATCTTAAAATCGGCGCTGGAAGGACTGGCAATCAGTATCGGTGAAATTCTTATGCCCGTAATAAGAAATATTGTTGCCCATATTCAGGCGCTTGTTGATAAGCTGAACAATATGAGTGATGCGCAGAAACGCATAGTTGTGGGAATTGCGGCTGTAGTAGCGGCAGCTGGTCCGGCATTGTTGATAATAGGGAAAATACTGAGTCTGGGCGGTGCACTGCTTACTGGAATAGGAAAGTTTCACGGGGTGATTACGAAGCTACAGACAGTAATATTAGCTGCAAATACTACTGTAGGCGGTGTGTTTGCACAAGGAATAGGAAAAGCAGCAGCCAGTATCAAAGGCATGGGTGCTGCTTTATCATCCACAATTGCCCCGCTTTTGCAAATGGCAGCGCCGATACTGCCTATCGTGGCGGCTGTAGGTGCCCTTATTGCTGTAATCAAACATTTATGGGATACAAATGAGGAGTTCCGAAATAAGATCATGGAGATCTGGGGCAGTCTTATGGAGCGGGTGTCACAGTTTGTACAGGATTACAAATCACGCCTTGAAGAGCTGGGTATAGATTTCGAGTCTGTAGTAGCATCTATGCAGGAAGCTTGGGATGCTTTTTGCAGTCTCCTAGCGCCTGTGATTGAAGGTGTTTTTGCACAGATAGTAAATACAGTAAGTGCGGCTTTGGATGTACTGACAGGGGTTCTGGATGTATTTATTGGACTGTTTTCGGGCAACTGGAACCAGTTTTTCCAAGGTATCGGGGAGATAGCCGAAGCTGCCGTAAATTATATTTTAAATAAGTTTGCAATCATAGGAGAAACAATCTTAGGGATTTTTGGCATATCGAGTGAAGCGGTTGAAACCACATGGGAGGAGATGTGGGAATATTTAAAAGAACTTCCCGGAAAGATCTGGGATGAGATTGCAGGAAGCTGCCGTAATGCTTTTGATGGGATAATCGGATTCTTTCAGGACACATGGAATAATATTGTTAATTTTTTTGAACAGGGGATTCCAGAATTTATAGATAATGTTGCACAGTGGCTGGCAGATTTACCCTATAACATTGGTCTTGTCCTTGGCACGCTAATAGGAAAGATCATCGTATGGAAGGAGGAAATGAAGAAAAATGCAGGGGAAGCTGTCAGGGGATTTGTTAAAGAGGCAATAGATAATATCAGGGAGTTTCCAGATAGAATCAGGGAATGGTTTGACAATACTATCAAAAGGGTTCTCGAGTGGAAAGAGACTATGAAAAAGCAAGCTGGAGAGGCTGCAGATGGATTTATCAAAAGTGCAATAGACTACATCAAGGAACTTCCAGATAAGATTAAGGAATGGTTTGATAATGTGATCGAAAAAGTACTTGAATGGAAAGACAACCTGAAGCAAAAGGGAAGAGAAGCGATTGACGGATTTATTCAAAATATCATTGAAGGCGCGAAATCCATACCTGAGAAATTACCGGAAATAGGAAAAGCAATTGTTGATGGCATTTGGAAAGGCATAAAAGATGCGAAGGACAACTTTGTGAAAAAGATAGAAGATTTCTTTGCAGGATTGGTGGACGGCGTGAAGTCAGTTCTGGGGATTGCAAGCCCGTCTAAAGTTATGGCAAAAGAAGTGGGGCAATGGATACCAAAGGGAGTGGCTTCGGGGATTGATGAAGCTGGAAATGCTGTTGATGAATCAATGGACAGGATGTTTGAGGGAATAAGCAAGAGAAACAAGACAGGCTTTAACTTTTTACCAGAAACTGACGGAATAAACATGGTAAATGTTCCAGCAGATTCTTATGCAAATATTGATATGAGTATACTGAATGAAATAGCAGGAATATTGGATACGATCTGCGGATGTATGCCGGAATTGATTACGGCAGCAGGGAGCCGCAAAGAAATATATCTGAAAAAGGGTGTACTGGCAGGGGAGATTGTGAATGAATTAGATAACCAGATAGCGCGTATCCAGAGGAGAAAAGAAAGGGGATAGAATGAAAAATGGAGCGGCAGAGAGGTATTCGTTTTTATAATGATGCAGATATTGATTTCCATACAGGAGATATGGAAATGACTATGACTAATAAGGTTATAAATCTGCCGGAAGCCAGAATAAGTTCATTGGATATCCCGGGCAGGGATGGGGTGCTTGATATATCTGCGGCTGTCGGACGTACACGGTATAAGAACCGTATACTTGTTTTTAATTTTGTAATTGCAGAAGCAGACAGCATGGCAGCTGAAAGAACACTGCAGAAGCTTGCATCCTGTATCCATGGCAAAAGGATGAATATCATCGAAGATGATGATCCGACACATTTTTATATGGGGCGTTGTGCTATAAGTTCAGTAGGGACAGAACCGCATGTTATCAAATTTAATGTAACTTGTGATTGTGATACATATCGGTATGACTGCTATGATAATGGATTGTGGGAATGGGACAGCTTTGATTTTGAGAATGACATAGCAACGGATTATGACGATATTGTTTTTAATGGAAGCATAGATGTGCTTGTTGTTGCTGGTGATAAAATAGTATTTCCAACATTTATATGCTCAGATGATATGAGTGTAGAACACAATGGAGTGATATACCAGTTAAACAGAGGAAGTAATTTGACTGAGCTAGTACTGGATTCAGGAATAAATACACTGATATTCAGGCGGGATGGAGAGGGGACAGTCAGCATCAGATACAGGGGAGGATATTTATAATGTATCTGATTGAGTTTGATAATGACGGAGTGTGTGGAAAAATTTTAGACCAGCGGTATGATAATGATGTAATTTCAGCAATCCTTAATATAGGGTATAACGTAGCTGGAAGCCTTACAGTCAGCATTCCATTCAATCATGCAAACTTTAATAAAATACACGGGTTGTCAACGTTGATAAAGGTTTACAGACTGAATGGAACTGGCAGGAAGTGGATGTTTTCGGGTCGTGTTACTACGGCAGATGAGGACTTTTACAGGACAGGTACGTTTGTCTGTGAAGGTATCCTTGCGATGCTGTGTGACAGCATTGTCAGAAAATATGAATTTCAGGGAACGCCGATAGATTATGTTCGTCAGCTCATTGAACAGCATAATTCACAGGTTACAGAAGATAAACAGTTCATCATACGCACACTCGATATTGCCGATGTGGACAGCAATAATAATATCGTAAGGTCAAGCAGCCAGTATCCTAATACTATGAATGAACTTACAGACAAAGTAATTGATCCGCTGAAGGTCTATGTATCTGTTGAAGATGTTGATGGAAAATACATGATTGATATTATGCAGAGTATAAGCGACAGAAACAGCCAGCCAGTAGAACTGGGTGGGAATATGATAAATCTTGTACAGACGAAAGAAATGAGTGATATCAAAACAGTGATTATCCCACTTGGCTGTGAGGCAGAAGATGGCAGCAGACTGACAGTTAATGATGTGAACAATGGTCTGGATTACGTATATGATCAGGAGGCTGTAAACCGATATGGTGTGATAGTCGGAATAGTTGAATTTGACGATATTACGCTGCCTGAGAATCTGCTGCGTAAAGGCAGAGCATATCTTAAAGAGTGTATAAATCCAGTACAGACAATAAAAATAGATGCAGTTGATATGGCACTTTGTGACAGTGATGTAAAAAGTATAGAGCTTGGGTGGACGCATGTGCGTTCTGATATTCACGGTATTGATTCTGAAATGCTGCTGGTAGAGATGAATATTGACTTAATTTATCCTGAAAATAATACATATACGCTTGGAAGTACAGCATTGACCAGTACTTCAATGAATACATCAAGGGTAAGGGAAATAAGCAGGAAAGTACAATCAATTCGAACAAATGTAAGTAAAAGGATTGAAGATGCTGTTAAGAATGCAACGCAGCTTATAACAGGTGCCAAGGGGGGCTATGTTATTCTTGATGGCGATAATAATGGTTATCCAGAACGGATTTTGATAATGGATAATATGGATAAGACGCTTGCGCGAAATGTACTGCAAATCAATAAGAATGGTATTGGATTCAGTACAGATGGAATAGATGGAGCATATAAGAATGCATGGACGATAGACGGAAATTTTCTGGCGGATTTTATTACGGCTGGAACCATGCTTGCTGACCGTATACGTGGTGGTAATTTAGAAGCCGGCGGCGAATGTGATGGTGTAATATCAGTATTAGATGCCGAAGGAAATATAGTAGCAACGATGACCAAGGACGGAGTAGATGTAAAGAAGGGAAGCATTTCAGGAGCATCTATTACATCAGAAAATGGCACCCAATGGGTGAAGATAAGCGCAGGTTCTATTATGGTGGGACATGAAAGTACGGTTACAGGTAAAATTAATTTCGTTAAAGGCGGATTAGAGTTTAGGGGAAATTCCTTGAATTTTTGCATGGATACAATTAACTGCGGAACCAGCATGAATGATACATCATTGGAAAAAGCATATACAGGAGATATAAAGTATTCAGTAAAACAAACAAATGGAAGCATTAAAAATATTGTCATGGAATTTAGAAATGGGATACTAATGGATAATGGAGACCTAGCGGAGGCGAGAGGATAATGGCAAACATAACATCGTATCTAACAAGTATACTAAACGCGAGATTTGGTAGGGATGTTCGGCAAACCATACATGATGCTATTTCTGCTGTAAACAACAGCGCAGAAGGTTCTGCGGCGGTAGCTGAGGAAAAAGCATCTGAGGCGAACACGAGTGCAGCCGCAGCAAAAGTTTCCCAGACAGCATCGGAAGCAGCAAGGACACGGGCTGAAAAAGCAGCGGATGAAGCAAATAAAAGCAAGAATGCAGCTATTGCGGCAGAACAGACAGCAACAAGAAAGGCTAATGAAGCTGCTGTGAGTGCAAATACCGCAGTCGAGGCAGAAAGAGCAGCAACACAGACAAGCAATACAGCTATTCAGGTGCTGTCAGATGTAGTGCGTAAGATTGCAGAGGGATTTTTTAATGGACCCAAGGGTGATAAAGGCGACCGGGGCGAAAAGGGCGATCAGGGCGAAAAAGGTGATAAAGGTGATCAGGGCGAAAAAGGCGATCGGGGTGACAGCGGTATTATCGTACCGACAAATGGAATGTTTAATCTCGTCGGAGATGAGGAGGGTAATCTGTGGGCGGTATTTCCTGATGATTCAGAGGGGTATCCGCAATTTGAAACAGATGGGGATGGCAACATTTATATGATTGTTTCGGATAATGAGATGGGGAAGGGCGCATGAGATTATTATTAGGAAATTTTAAGGGACCCGAGGGAAAACAGGGACCGGAAGGTCAAAAGGGAAATACTGGTGATACCGGGCAGAGGGGAAGCAGATGTACAAGCGGTACAAATGTAACGGGTACAAGTACCACAGGTACAATATTTGCATCTACAGGTATAACAGATTCGCTATTACATGATTATTACATAAATACATCTACCGGAAATCTGTATGAATGTACTGTACCGGGACCAGCAGATGTAGCGGAATGGACATATATCTGCAACATAAAAGGACCGACAGGGGCAACGGGACCAGCAGGAAGCATAAGCGATATTAACAAACAGAAGCCAACATACACTGTGGCAGACAGACTGGAAAATATAGAAAGCGGAGAGACAGTAGCGACAGCCTTCGGAAAACTAAAGAAAGCATTATCGCTTTTGATAACACATTATACTCAACAGGCTACAGCAGCAGTATTAGGACATGTAAAGCTCTCTAATTCAGCTGCTGTGACACAAACGGGACTGATGGCGCTGGATGCAGTGGAGAAAAATGCAGCAGTACCGGGGACACTGGCACATCAGGTTCAGCAGATAAATAGCAATTTATCTGGCAGAAATCCGAGTAGTATTACTTTAAAGCGCAACTACGACTATAAAACAGCGTCTGGATGGCAAAATATATTACAATGGTATGATGTTAATGGTCGTACTGGATATCTCCAGGAGAACATTGGTAATGGTGAAATTAAACTATGTCTCCAAAACGAACGTGGAGATATTTTAATAAATGGGAACTCCATTGCTTGGATTGCAAATAATATAAATAATCTAAAAAGCAGCAGGAATTGGAATGTTATATTAGCAGCACAGGCAGATGGAGAGCATGAGATTCCAGTACTATCTGGCACAGAAGCACTGCTAACTTTGGGTTATGTATACCGTATTCAAGCTACAATGATTATTCCGATGAATATATTTATTGCAGCTAACGGAGAAGGTGGAAAAATTCTGTTTAGCGGATTAACGATTGAGGTTATTAATAACACACATATAAAAGTTAGTGGTATCGAAAGCGACTATTTGTTTCGCGTGTTTACACGTTAACTATTAGTTTATGTAATAAAATAAATTGTTGTTGATTACTTTATTCCATATATCCTAAATGCATCAGAAGTAGATAGTATGTTAACTCTGGTATCACTAATAAAGTATACATTCGAGTTTCCGACTTGAACAAAATTTGTTCCTGATGTAAACCATTTAAATATAGTTTTTGGTATCATCGCGGAGTTAACCATTACAGTTCCTGTGTAACTGGCTAAAAAAATAAATTTGTAGTTATTTAAATTTTTTAAAATATCAACTCCGATCCATGTTGAAGTTTTATCCATATAATTCAATAAATTATCAATCGTATCCATAGTGTTTGTTAAATTGCTATTTGCTGGACAAACCTGTAACCTGTAAACCACCAAAATAAAAAAGAAAGGATTTGATAAAAGTGAATGAAATAATTACAGCCGGCGGTGTGGAATACATCGCACAAAGTATAAAGACAGGCATAAACACAATATCCTTCAAGCTGTCTGGATTAACTGCCGATGAGGCACGGGAAGCATTTAAGAATATAGATTCGCTTACGGTAGGCAGCGGGGGAGAAGATGTTTACGGAGAGTACCCAGATGTTAAGTTTTCATCTGTCACATTAGAGGCTGATGACAGTATCATAGTAACAATGCATATCCCATCAGATATAGAAAAACAGATCAGGGAGGTGCAGAAAACACAAAAAGAGATGCAGGCGTCTTTGAGAGAACATGATGAAGTGATTGCAGAACTGCTGTATGGAGGTGAATTGTGATGCGTACTGCGGCAAGAAATATTATTGTAAGGGTTGTGAGAAACAGGCTGGCAGCAGGGGAAAACTTTGAGGATATTATCAAAAGTTATCCAAAGCTTACCAAAGAAAATATAAAAGAGATTGAAGAATTACTTTGAACGTAAAGAAGAGACTGAGTTTAATCTGAAGGAGGACAAAATGCAGGAACACTACAATAATTTACTAATGTTTTTAATCGAAAGCAAGATCATAGAGCTGGTGGCATGGGCAGTTGTGGTAGATACGATATTTGGTCTGGCGCGTGCCGTAAGAGAACGAAAACTTAACAGTTGTTTCGGGATTGACGGCGCTATCCGAAAGATCTCCATGATTGTATCAATCATATGTCTTGCAGTAGTGGACATGGTGCTTATGATAAATCTTATTGGGTTCGTACCAGAAAAGATCAGGGCATATCTTCCAGACGGAATGAACACAATAGGGATAGCAGAGTTTTTCGGTCTGCTGTACATAGCCTATGAGATTGTAAGCATCTTGAAAAACATGGCATTATGCGGGCTTCCGGTAAAAAGGATCTGGAATGTAATATACAGATTCCTCAATCAATATACCGATGAGCTTCCAGACAGTGACGAAATGGATGGAAATAGTAATATTGGAAGTGTGGATGGATACCAGAAGCAGAAAAATAAAAACACATAAGGAGAGAAAGCTATGGCGACAACAAAACAGGTAAAAGATTTTATCAGAAAAGTAGCACCAGTCGCACAGGCAAAAGCGTCAGGCAGGGAAAAATGGTCCCTTCCATCGGTGTGCATTGCGCAGTGCTGCTGTGAAAGCGCCTATGGGACAAGCCCTAAAATGATGCGTGCCAATGCCATTCTAGGCATTAAAGTAGGGAAGAGTAAAGTGCATTTTGGTACGGCATGGAAGGATAAGGCATACTCCACCCAGACGAAAGAGTGTTACGATGGAAAGACCTATGTAAACATAACAGATATGTTCCGTGCCTATGACGGCATTGATGATGCAATAGAAGATTACTATGATATGCTGGCAACATGTAGTAGATACAGGAATTGTCTGAACCAGACAGACGCTAGAAACTGCATAACAGCAATCAAAAACGGTGGATATGCCACCAGCCCTACATATATTAATACTATTATGAACATCATAAAAAAGTATAATCTTACCAGATACGACAGCGTGGTAACAGACAACACTGGCAGTATAGCTGTACCACAGAACCACAATCCATATCCAGAGCCAGCACAGAATGTAAGAATCGGAACAACAGGAAATAACGCCAGATGGGTGCAGTGGTGTCTATGGCGTTTTGGATTGTTAGAGAAATCAGGGATTGATGGCATAATCGGCACGAAATCTGTAGCCGCAATAAAGGTCGCACAAAAACGGCTGGGATTAAACGATGATGGAATAGTAGGAGAAATTACACGCAGTACATTTGTAAGTGTTTTGGACAAGTAAATACATATTTCACATTATGAGTGTTAAGATACAGAGTAAAAAAGATCTAAATATGCTGTTATAAAAGGCAGATTTGGGTCTTTTTTAATTTGATGTTTCGACTAGAAAATTCGAATGTGAGTATTGAATGATAGTATTTTATATGATAAAATGAAAATACAATTTAAGAGTAGAATTGTACATATATAAGAACAATTTTTAAAAAGACAAAAAATTGGACTGAAAAAGGTAATTATCAGAATATTCAGACAATTACCTGCAAAAGCGAGTCTTGGAAGTATTGAATTAAGCGGCTTCTAAGCGGATACCGTAGAAATGGAAGTTACCCGAATAAGGGAATTGACACAATATCGGAAGTCATGAAATCATTTGCTGCACCTTGTAGAAATGGAAGTTACCCGAATAAGGGAATTGACACGAAGAACGCAGTGCTATCGTTCCAATCTTTCCAACCTCGTAGAAATGGAAGTTACCCGAATAAGGGAATTGACACGATATTTGGTAGATATGACGCTAGTCCGATAATGGCTGTAGAAATGGAAGTTACCCGAATAAGGGAATTGACACGAAGAAC
>OFGG01000539.1_pt1 | contig 31941 bp, 25 predicted proteins | sample 1521701 | NCBI WGS metagenome assembly OFGG01 (sample SAMEA3504081, study PRJEB24116) | mouse gut metagenome | biome: mouse gut; feature: mouse-associated habitat; material: faeces | place: Denmark | collected 2011
AAGATGGCATTGAAGAGACGCTTACCTACTGCGATTTTCCCAGCGAACACTGGACGCGTATCCGTACCAATAATGTCATAGAACGGCTTAACAGGGAAATCCGCCGCCGCACCCGTGTGGTGGGCTGTTTCCCGGACGGCAACTCCGCCCTCATGCTGGTCTGTGCCAGGCTGCGCCATGTTGCCGGTACCCAGTGGGGCAGCAAGAAGTACATGAATATGAAGCACTTAGAGACGATCATGGGAGACGCCTCTATCGCCGGCTGACTTCTTCCTCCCAGAGACTCCAAACTAATTTGCGAAAAAATCTTGACACTACCCTTCAACAGGAGGATTGCGAGGATGCGTCTCTGTATTGATGTTGTCTGATGCCTTTCGCAGCGGTTTTTTGGCTCCTTCATTTTTAATCCATGTATAGAGCGATTTTTCGGTTGGGTAGCCTAATATACGGACGGTATTGATTACGGAACCGCACTGGTGGTAAACCTGCAATGCAATATCGATTTTCTCTTGTGAATACATCTTGACGCAGTTCCTTTCGGAGCCCATGGGTGTCCAGGTTTTTGTCCGCCCCCCCGCTGCACTTATGGATAAGATTATCTGTAAATTGGCGTCAGTTTTTGTTGAAATACTAAAGTCTGCTAAATCCCATATACTCCCAGTAATGTTATTTTTTCAGAATGCTTACTATGGCGTCTGCTATTTTCTGCGCATCACTCTCTTGATTATCCCTGCCAAAAGAAATACGAATTGTTCCTTTTGCATATTCTGCGGGTAATGCAATTGCCTGAATTACATGAGAAATCTGTGTGTTGACAGAATCACATGCTGAGCCTGTCGATATGCAAATCCCTTTTAAATCCAGCCTGTGTAACAACATTTCACCGCTGACATTTTTAATGGATATGTTTACATTTCCCGGAACATGATCATCTGACCCGTTTCGGATAAAATCAATTCTAGCCTCGGTCAGTGCCTGAATGAGGCTGTTTTCCATTTTACGAAGTCTACGTCCTGTTTCGTTTATATGAGCGCAGTTTTTGCGAAGCGCTGTTGCCATTGCTACAATAGCTGCAACATTCTCTGTTCCCGCCCTCATCCCAAATTCCTGCGCACCGCCGTCAAAAAAGGAATAAATATCCGTACCCTTCTTGACATAAAGAAATCCGATACCCTTGGGACCATTAAATTTATGCGCAGAAGCTGAAAGCATATCAATACCCAAAACATCCACATTTACCGGGATATGTCCTATGGCCTGTACAGCATCCGTATGAAATAACGCTCTATGTTGATGAGCTATCTCTGCAAGCTCCTTTATTGGCTCAATTGTACCTATTTCATTATTCACCAGCATAATAGACACTAACTTGGTATTGTCAGTGATGACCTTATTAAGCGCGGAAGGCATCACAACTCCTTCTTTATCTACCCAGAGATAGACAACTGGATACCCCATGCGTTCCACAGCGGCACAGGCATTCAGTATTGCATGATGTTCAATTTGACTGGTTAGAATAGAGCGATCATCGCCGTATTGCAATGTACCTTTAATGGCCCAATTGTCGCTCTCGGTACCACCGGAGGTGAAAAAAATTTCCTCCGGCTGTGCACCGATGCAGTCAGCAATAGTTTTTCTGGCAGTGGCTAGCGCTTTTTTTGCTGGTCTTGCAAACGAATATGGCTGAGATGCATTCCCGTATTCCTTGAGCAAGTAAGGTTTCATTGCCTCGAATGCATCAATATCTAAAGCTGTCGTAGCAGCATTATCCGCATATATCACAGGTTCCGCCTCCCTTCATTATTCAAAGAACTTACAGCCATCCTCTTTAAATTCTTCAATCTTATCTAAAATATCCTGCGGCGTCACCTCAAGGTATTCCGCAAGGCAGTCAAGGCAATAGAATTTGTTTATATCCTCGCCTAACAGCTTTTTATTAATTCCTATCTCGTTGCGTACAAGACCAGTTTTTCCGCAGGAAACACATGTTATCGTATTCATTCACCTATGTCCTTTACGCTTAATTCCGGCACTGTCTTCCCGCCAAACTCCTCCGGGTCAAGAATTCCAAGCTGAATTTTGATGATAGAACGCATTTCGATAGCTGGCTTCAGACAGAACAAGCTAAAATCGCGGGAAGAAATATCCTCCGGGTGCTGTACATTCGGGAACAAAAGCTTTAAATAGGCTGTACAAATACGTTTGATCGCCTCCGTATCTCTCGTATCAGATTTCTCAGGAACTACTACTCGTGCATCAACAACAGCGCGGTATGTCGGGTCGTCTCTCAGTTCGTGCATAATAGAGGAGAAATACTCTGAATTTAGGGCCCAACCACAAATCTTCAGGTCGTCGTTCATTCGAGGCAGTTTCCAGCCTTTTAAGAATCCGTGGAAACGGTCTATCAAAGCACTTTCATGAAATACCTTCGGCAAGTCACTGAACATATTCAAGTATTCATTCATGGAAGCCGCGGGAATATTGCCAAGAAGAATAATGCCGGAATCGGCAGCCCCCTCGTGATTGCCGACCGTGTACTTGCCGTTTTCCATATAGCCCTTGAGAGCACCACGCATTTCATCTACATCGGTAAAGTTAATAGTCTGCACCTCATCTAACGCCACATAATCATGACCAAATACCAGGCCTTCTGTTCTCCGAGCAACGTCATAAAACATCTTTGCTCTGGACATAGTGCCGCCAGAAGAAAGCCAACCATAACGGCTGACCGAGCCGAACAGATAGGACTTGCCAGTACCTTTGGGAGCGAGTTCAATCAAATTCAGTCGCTTTTCTACAAAAGGAAGCAGTCTCGTAATCATGGCCAGCTTCTGCTGACGGGATTCGTAGCCAGCTGCATTATAATCGATGGCACCAAGGATAATGTCAATCCACTCATCAAGGGTGAAAGATTCACGGGCATACTTATACTCATCTAAGTCAATAATATACGGACAGAAGTCTTGGAAACTTACCAACTTAATTTTTCCGGCATCCCTGTCGCTCTCCGGGAACTGATACCCAAGCTCTACGATTCCCCAATTCTCTTCAGCCTTCAACAATGCTGCACTACAGTTTTCCCAAACGTCTCTCGGTATCACAGTGTCCTTGGTGGTTAGGCCGAAGTCGGGAAGCGAAAAAGAGAGTCCCTGCGTCTTAATATCAATATCAGCCGATACCTTGGCCAAAAATTTCACCTGCTCCTGATAATTGACAATACGGTTTTTGATGGATTTCCAGTCCTCTTTTTTGGGAATAAACTCACGAATAAACGCTGTAGCCCCATCAAAATCGATTTCACCATCGACATCTTGAAAGCGCTTTAATACCCAATCCCGCATGAACGATGGCATCTTGAAGGAGGTAATAAAATTGCTCTTCTTCAAGTCTTTATAGACAACCATCTCATCAAAGTTGTCCTTTAACTTTTCCACCATATCGGTGGACTGTAACTCGCTCATATTTACCTCCTCCAATTAGAACAAATCTACTTCGCGGGTCTGCTTTTGTGCCTTAAACTCCAGTTTTACTGACATATTTTTTTCGCCGTCATAAACATCCGCAGAGTAATTGCCCTTCCTTTTAATTTTCGGAATTTCAAATCTTGCATGCTTCTTATCTGCTACGAATTCACCATCATAAAAATCTCCATCAATGAGCAGGCGAGGCTTACTGAGCGGAATATTGGAATACAGCACCAATTCCGGAGTAATACGTGGCTTTAGTGCAATAACAGGATTTACAAAGCAAATTTCAATATTATCCGGACGCTTTGTCAGGGTGATGATAGGCACCACCACTTCCTCAAGGGAAGCTCCACCATGCACTTCTACGTTTGCCCGACGGCCACCCTTAAAACGCTCATAGTTTGCAAGAACGGCGAATCCATCTTCATAAGCAACAAATGACAGCTTCGGGTCTTCTGCAGCCGGACAGCATCGTCCGCTGTGTTCACCAGGCTCCTCTAGCTCAATGCTGGAATTTAACTCATGGCCATAACGCACTGCCAATCTACTGGCACCATGATCGGCTACAATCAACGCTTTCTCCAGTGTTCCTTGCACAAGCATGGACTGAATCATCCGTAGTTGCTCATCGATTACATCCAGTTCTTCAAATAAATGGAGCGGGTACTCACATTTCCGATAATCGTAAACCTGGCTGTGATGCTTTATCTCATCAAGGTCATCAATTTTTCTCCAGTCTCCGTCCGCAAAATACTGCAAAAACTCTTTGTTTTTAATTGTGATGGAGGGCGACTCGCAGCGGCCTATAGCTACTTCTGATACCAAACCATATTCCTTGCATTTTGCCATGATAAAAGCAAGGTACTCCACGCCAAGTGCATCGAAAAAGAAGCATTGCATCTTCTTCTTATCCATGTGGGAAATGATGCTGCTCCTCGGCTGCAATTTATTATATGACCGAGGTGATTGGGCGTAATCATTGACCCTTTTCAAAAACTCCGGAAAGACACGATTTGTGAGCTTTTGGAGTTTGTAATCCCGGAAATATTTCGTCAAATCGTCCCGGAAGCTACTGTCGGATTCCGGCAGCTTAGTGTTCGCGGCATCAAAGACGAAATCCTGCATGTATAAATGCAAAGGCTTAGACATACTACGTGTTGCCTGAGAAATTTCTTCCGGTGTGAAATCATAAAGGCTGAGACACCGTACAAAGTTGTACTTTTCCTGTGTGCTGCTGTCAGTCAGATAAAACACCTCGTCCTTTTGGTGACGTCCCAATTTATCACAATATTTTTTAATAAGCGGCAAATTCTCCGGCAACTGCTCCAACAGCCTCTTTCTCTCTGTATAATACCGTTCAAACTCCGGATGTGAAATATCTACATCCGCAAAATCCAGATATGCGTGCATCTCAAAAAAATTAACATTATCACAATTTTCAAGTATCAATGTCAGATAGTGGTTATTGACCTCACCGAAGGACTTCAATGACAGCCACAAGAGCCACTGCATCTTTTTATTGTCGGATTCCCAAACATCTGATAGATGCGCCGATAAATTTACTGTAGCGCCAAATTCATCACAAACCAATGCAGAAAAGCTGCTCTTGCCAGACATTTTAGAAGCAAGCCAGCTCCACTGCACATCTGTTCCGTATGCTTTTTCCGTAGCCCCTGCGATATCTGAATATTTTGTGGTCAACGCCTCATAAATGCCTTCGCAAGCAGTAACGGAATAAACAGCGTTTCGGAAGCTATTAACAGGAAACGAGCTAAGTATCGTTACAGCAGGGCGATTCTGACGCTGCATATCCGTCAATCTTTCAAGATAGGCGAGAAGTTCCGGAATACCAGAAATTGGCTTAAATCCAATACACTCTTCTTCAGTTTTCGCAAACTTTATCTGTGGTAACGGCGAAACCTCTCCATCAATCAGAACGACTCTATTTTTCATCCGAATATCGCGATTCATGAATTTCTTAAGCGCCTGTTCACAATGGTCGAGAAGAACAATGCCATATCCACTGATAGGGTAACTGAGCACCTCATCCAGCTTTGCGGTCAATGCGCTATCACTGCGAAGCATCTGAGCCTGCGACAGCCCAATTAAGGCATAGTTTCCGCTGCCACTTGCAATAGAGACGGCTGCATCGACATCAGGCAGACCGTTGGGCAGACAGTTTTGGGAAACATAAACACATCTCTTGCAGCTATCGACCTCAAGGCGTTGGAGGATTTCCTGATAAGCATCGTAATTTTCCGTATTCACCAACAAAAAATAGCCGGTCTTTTTTCCGTCAAAATAGGCACTTATTTGCTCGAAACATTCACTTGTGTTATTGCACCGCATAAATGCCCTCCTTATTCATTCTTCAGAATTTCCATACCCACTGTAAGATTGTCAGCAATGAGCTCATTTAAATAGCGACGCAGCTCGGCAGCATCCATCTTATCGATAACAGCCTGTGCACGCACACAACCGCTGAGTTTGTATTGCTTTTCTGCCAGTACTTTCAAGCGGTTCTTCACTGCGGAATTATCCATCCAGTTATACGTCTTGTCCGGAATACTTCCAATTAGACTCTTCCGAATAGAATCCGCATCCTTTAGCATAATGGCGTAATCGCCGACAACACGCTTCATAAAGCAGCGATCTCTCTCCTGCGGGTCATTCAAACGATCATAGAACGTAGCCGCCTCAAGATAATTGATTGCTTTGGTAATATCTGCATCCGAAGCAGCGTAGGCAAGGATTGTTGCAAAAACAGTTCTTGCCTCACCGCGATCTGCGTCATCATACATGCAGAGAATAGGTGTATCATACCGGTCAGACCAATCGGACGGGTCTTTTGTTCCGGTCTTCTCCAGCCAGAGATTCTTCAGCTGAGTCTTCCGAATGTTCTTTTTGTAGTTGCTTACAGCATTCTCAATGTATTGATAATACTCCGTACTGGACTTGGTAAACTGACCAGCAGGAAGGGTGCTGCAGAATCCGGCAATATCCTGTTCATCCAGTTCTTCTACAAACGTGCCTGCAACCTGTTTAAAATACGGCAACTGGTCTTTATAGAAATGCTCGAATACCTCACGTTGCGTTATCAGTGCATCATAAAATCGTTGCTTATACTGTTCCTGCAGTTGTCCGCTCTGCTTCATATAATAAAGCTGAACTAAAAGCTGGCTCATGTCTCCGGTATATTTACGCAGGACATCATACGGCATACGGATGTTGTTGGAGCGCTTGTTCCATTCTAATACCATGTCCCGAAGGTTGGTGCATTTCGGCAGGCTCTTATTGCTTTCGGCTATAATGCGATACTCCAAAATGACGTCCGAAATTTTCTCGTCCGCAGTAACGGAGCTCCATACCCAATTCGCGGCATCCACATTAAACTTCAGTTTTACCTGGTCAAGATAGGCTCCACTGTCACCAATTTCATTTGCCAGTTGTCGGAGCACACCGCCCTGATAAATATCAATATAAGCTAGCATACCCTTGCGACACATCTCATCGGTCAGTAGGCATTCCATGTCCCGCGTGATGTCGACATTGTTATGAACAAGGGAACCTATCTGGTCTGCAAGAGCGCTCTCCGTGGCCTTGTTACTGTTAGCGGTATTGGCGATTCCGCAGTAGGCATCAATTACGGTGGTGATCTGATCAGCAGTTGTTTTCAACTGCACTGTATTCAGAATATATTTCAGACACCAAATAGGGAAGGTAAGGCCCTTCATTTTGATGCGAATTTGATCACGAGCGCTTTCGATAGAGCCACATTGCGACATCGGAATGTGGAATGCAGTCGATGTGCATTGAAGGAAGCAGCGCTGGTTTGTGCTCATAGCAACAATGTATTCTTCTTTATATTTCGAGGATGGAGAGAACTTCTGATTGATTGCGTTGGCAATCATCTGCTTCATTTTCTCTGGTGTCATACTTTCACTGAAAGGGCCATTGCTCCAGAAATAATCAGCGGTGGCGTATTCTTTCAGCACGAAGCCCATAACAAAAGCGGTTACATTACTTGGCATAAATCCGTAAGGTGCCTCTTCTAGCGCTTCATAGATGGAAAGAATACTGATACGACCGGAGCCCTTCTCGAATCCATCTTTTACGACCTTCTCTACTTCTTGTTTAATGCGGACAATGGATAGGCTTTTTTTCGTCGGGTCTTCCCAATAACGCTCAACCTTCCATGCGCCCTCCAGTGCAGTCGCAAGGCTGGTTTTCACATTAGAAGATTTAAAGGTGGACTTCAGCTCCTCTGTGATACCGCATTCAGCGCCCTGAGCCAGAGGGCCTTTCAGGAACATATTATCAATCAGATTGAACTGTTCAAGACCACAGAAATAAATCTGGTGGTTGAGCCTCTGCAGCTCCTCCTGCAATGCGACGAGATTGGCCACGCGGGTGCCGCTTTTATGTTCAGGAGTATACAGGATAAAAGCGCCGGCAGAGATTCTTTGTTTCCATTCACGCAAACATTTCTGTGCCTGTTCTTCATATCTCCCAGCTCTTAACTTATCGTTCTGAGCATAATTCTTGCTGTATGCCATATTCTCTACATACTGGCTCAAAAGATCATCGCCCATAGGTGTCAGGCACTCGATATAGAAAAGCTCGTTAGAAGGCTGAACGATTGCTTTCAAAATGATATTTTTGATAGTAGCAGCCTCTGTATCATTCAGGGCAAAAGCTACTACAGCCTTAAAACGATTTGGTTTGCTCTGTCCACTTAGCTTACTGCTGACCAGTGTTAAATTAGAGGAAGCTGCACCCTCCATCACAAAACGGGGACGGATTGCAACAGGAAGCTGCACTGCAGACATCAGGTCGGCAGAAACAATCAAATCCTGCGTTTTTGTGCTATTATGGATATCAACCTTTAGCTTGTTAATTTTGCCGATATTGCCGTCGCGGTTTGCAACAGTGTATTCCTTTAGACCATTGCCTACGGGCTTTTCAAAAAGCAGTCCCTGTTGACATAGACCAGCAGCAATATTGCGGGCTTTGCCCTTCGACCAGTCAGTACCTGCAAAGGCCAAGTCAATATTTTGCTCGTTGGGGCGTAGAAGTTCCACGTCGCTCACGCGCAAGGAAATGGCTTCCAGCAGCAGCAGAGTTTTAAATACTCGCTCCTGATCTGGAGTTAGGCTTCCATTTTTCAGTAGACCAAAGGAATCCAGAATCACGCGGACATCGTCATTCAATCCGTTTTGGTCTTTTCCGGTGAAGAAATCCCAAAGCATATCGATGGTAAGCAGGTTTGTGCTATCCAGAGGGCCATACTCGTTAATAAACCACTTGAAGCCTTTTGCATCCATCATGTCATTGCTGATAATGAAATCAAACATGCTACGGGCATTGGAATTGAATGCCACTGACATGTGTTTCAGCAGCAGCGCTGCATACGGATGAATTGGAACAATAGACTGCAGCTCTGCATCAGAGATGATCGTCTTCTGACCCATCCTGGAGTGCTTTTTTGCACTGGCAATAATGGTATTGCGGACGCTGGTTAGTTCTTCATTCAAGTCACCCTTGTATTCAGTCCACTCCGGAAGGAGCACAGGGTCATCAGTGGTTTTCATGGCCTGCGCCATCAACCGGAATGCCATATTCTCCGGCATCTCAATGCGGACAGTTACATCACCCACAAAACGATTCAAAATCTTCTTGCGCATATCCTTATCCTGAATGAGCGAACTACTTTCGTGGGTCACGATAAGGAAATAGAACGGGTGAGACTCGCTGATTTCTGCAAGGGTCTGAAACCCAGTCAAAGCATTCTGATTGTTCTGAAAATATTCCGTGAACTCGTCCCACACGAAAAGGATAGCGAAGATGCTGTTTTCATCAATGATGCTTTTAATCCAATCACACATGGCCGGAATATCCAGACGCAAGGCTGTGATGCCATTGTCCTCGGCAACCTTCAGGATATTGCGCATCATTTTAGAAACAGCGTCCTCGTCCTCGGAGCTCTTCAGCACAGAGATGACCTCATCCACATGCTTGCCGCCAAAATCCCACATGTACTTATCTTCTTGAATCAGACTGTCAAAATAAACCCGGTTTGCCTCTTTGTCCTCCAGCCAACGCAAGGCAGATTCCTTCAGAGATACCTCACCACGATTGGTAATGCCATGTTCCTGCAGTGCAGTCGTGATGCTATCCTGCAAAGCCAAAATCAGATCTTGGTCAGAACGGATAGACGCAGAGCCAATCCGATGAATGGTAATCAATCTGCCATTGCTTTTATCTGTAATGAGTTGCTGGCAAAGGTCATCTCGAAGGCCATAGTCCTTAAAGTAAGTACGAATTTCGTCATCGCTGGCCTCCAGCATAGATTTCACTGTCAGAGCCGCATGGGATTTACCGGTACCGTAGGCACCTTCCACCCACAGAGAACGAGAGTCTTTGCCAGAAAGCATAATGTGGGTTTTCTCCAACAGCTTTACAAAGGTCTCATGAGGATAGAATGAAGTCCATTTGACCTCACCGGATTTTATCAGGTCAGCCGTAACCGCTGCATAATACTTTGGATCAATGTTAAAATAATCTTTGTAAGTTTTCTTGCTCATCGTCTTTTCTCCTCCCATCTTAGAATATTGTCAACACATCCTGAGAGGATTTGTCTTCACATAAGCTAATGGTATCCAATCCCAAAGAGAAGCTGGCCGAAATGAAATCTGAATAGTTTACAGACAGACCATTCAGAATTGGAAGCATCGTATCGTAATTCAGACCAAAGATTCTGGTCGGGCTGATGCCGTCACGCTCAATGGAATCATCCAGTAGCGTGGACAGCGAGAACTGGTAGTATCCACCACATTTCTCTGCAAACTTGTAGAGCGAGTAGAGGATGACACGGGCATCGGGTTCAGCCCATGGTGTACGCATGAAGACAAAATCATTTTTTGTTTTTTCAATAAGTCCACCAAGACCAACGCTTGAAAATGGAAGTTCGGCAAACTTGCCATAACAATTAGCGATATTCCCAGGACCAGTTTTTGTTGTTATAAAATTAGTGAGGATTTCTTTGATTTCAAGTTTGGAATATGATTCTCCAAACTTGAGGTTATCAACAAGCCATCCTATACATGATGAATACGAAAGATTCACTAGCATCAATGCCCAAACAGATTCTTCATGGAGTCCTTTTCTGAAAAGGTGATCCGTCAACCTTGTGTACTTATTCTTTTCAGTTAATAGACCTGAATTTCTAAGATATTTTTTAAACATCGGAACCATGGCTGAGCCAAGCTTGTGATTAAAATCAAAATCATTGCCCAATTTTATAAACTGCTGAAGCCATTCCAATTTCAAAGGGTGTGTTCCATATTCATCAATGCTCCCTGATCTCATAGTAGTACCTCCTCCTTTGGGTAGAATCAACGAATTATATACTAAGCAGCCGTTGTCTAACTTGTTGCAACATTTACATTTTATGCAGTATTCGCTGATATGCACTTGATTGTTCTCATCAAAACTAATATTTCCATAAGGACAATTAGCCTCACAATGCCGACAACCAATACATGATTGACTTTTTTTCAGACAGTTTTTTATATATTTAAATTCCGTAGGATTGTTCTTTGCATCTATATTTTTAAACGCAAACTCCATGTACCCATCATGTCTGTTTGTAACTGTAAAATTATATATAATTTCGCTTGTAACCGACAAAAAGTATATACCATCGTGACTATCTAAATTGCCAACTGTCTTTAGCCATTCTTTCCATTGTTCGTTGGATTTAATAGCGATAAGTAATTTATCATTTTTGATTGTTTCTACGTAATCACCAACACCAATTATCAAATCTCTACCGTTTTTTCGTGCTTTCCATCCCTTGTTATTAAGATAGGAAAACGTCGTGCCGTCTTCCTCGTTTTTATAAATGTAAAGATCCTTTATCGCTTTAACAAAAGGCTTCACCTTCTCTGGGTACAAGGTAAAGTTTATAAAATCGCTTTTTTCTGTTGCCATAGGGCAAAATAAGCATCCAACCCTTCCGCTCCCTTTTTGATAGGCATTATTTAAATAAAGCCTATTCAAAAAAATGTATAAATAAACTTCTGCCGAACTCCAATATAAAATTGGGTTACAGCTATACTGTCCCTTATGTTTTGCTCCCAAAGAAACTTGTTCATAGGTGCTTCTTCGTATACTTTCTTCTCCTCGAACACCGACAAAAGCCATTTCCCGCAGATTTGATTTCCCAGTAAATTGCCTTAGAGAAGTTAACTGTGGTGTTGTTTTATGTACGCTGCAACACCATCTCATAGCACTTGAAGGGGGACCGAATGTATACCAGTTCTTAATTGGGTCAGAATCAGCTTTAGCTATTATAAATTTAATTTTCTTTCGTTCACAATCGAGTTTTGTCTTCTCTACAGCATTATATGTATCTGGGAATTCCATACCCGTGTCGCCAAATACTACAACAAAGTCATCGTGTGGCAATGCTTTTTGAACTAAATCCAATGTAACTTCGCTGTCCTTGCCACCGCTATATGACACATGGAATATGTCGACTTTCCCCTTGTATTTAGCATAAGTGTTATAAATAAATTGAATCGACTCCTGTTCAAGGGTCTTCATTAAGTTACTGTTTTTTTCAACCATTCTGTCGATGTCAACAAAACGTAACGGCGCACCGTTTGGTTCCGGGTCTTCTAAAATAATTAACTCAGGTGCAGTATATAAGGCTCCACCTTTCGTTTTTGCGACCAATCTGCCACGATAAATATAGCTGTTAGCTTCTGCCCACATGAGTGGAACGCTGTCGTCTTTGGGATACAACCAGTATTGGTCAAATCCCAGTATTGTTAATTCTGAGGCATAAACGGGGCGCGGTTCCTTGCTGAACTTCGATTGCTTTGTAGTTAGAAGCAATCCCCCCGTCTCCTCATCCCATAAATACTGGTACATCAGAGCTTCCTCATTTCTCCTGTTTTTCTCTCAGTTCTTTTACCAGCTTTGCCTCCTGAATCACCGTCTCGATGCCTTCATAACGTCTTCGCTGCTGGTATCCCTTATCGACAATATACTGCAGAGCCTCCTTGGTGGAATCCAGCGCATTGGATTTCGACAGAACATCCACCAGCAAAGAGCGGTAATCCGAGATGTCCGCATCTTTGCGCACCATTGCACCGTATACACCGGTTTTGATAAAGGATGAGTGCAGTAGACAAAATTTCTTACTGCAACCGAACAGATAACTTTCTAGCAGATAGCTGCTCCACGGATAGCCGATATTAGGGAAGTATAGGAAAAGATTTATTTCCAGAAGTGGAACATAGTCTCCCGGACACATTCCTTCCAAAATATCGTCTATCGCTTCTATATCAAACTTGATTTGGTCTTTGCGCACCAATTTCGTGGCGGAGACACGAATCATCTCGCTCAATACCGAATCCCAGTAAATCACAATTTTCATTTCATTGCTTAGAGCCGACAGATCGTCAACGGACAACACCTCATGGTCTTTTGCAAACTCAGTAAAAACATCTGCCATGCTCAATTCCTTACCCTTGAGGGTGATAATAGGCCCATTAAAAGCGAACTGATCTCGGAGGATGTATCCGAGGCAGTTCCTTAAGCCATAGGTAGTGTATCCATCCGTATTGATTGCAATGCTGGAGCACTTTTCTGCAATTAGCTGCATCAGTCGAATATCCGTAATATGGCTGTGACAGCTCAGTTCTTCATTCATCAATGAAGAAAGATGCGCTACTTCATCTGCACTGACCGGCAGATTAGGCGCATAGAAATAGGTTTCAGCTGCAACATTCACGATGGAATCTATTGTAACCAGAAGGGTCTTCATCCTTTCATAAGGAAGAAACCATGCCTTCTTATGAATGGCAGCATAATCCTGTGGCTGGTGGAACGTCTTCATAATGCGAAGCAAGTCCTCCTGGGCATTTGCACCAGACCGGTTATTCGTCAGAAAAGAATAACGCTGGGTATATCTTCCGTTGGCATGAGCCAGCAATAGCGATACCATGGCATCCTGATTGTATATGTGCAAATTGTCTGCAAGTGACTGCTGGTATTTATCATAAACCGCTTCGATGTAGACGGCCGTTGTACCTGAATCAAAAGCAGACAAAATATCACTCACAATTTCCATGACCAAGTCATTCTGACTATCATCCTGCTTAGGGAATACTCTATCGTCGTGCTTGGTTCCAACCATACTCATGATTTCATCAATGCGATCATCTGTTTCTGCTGGAGGACAACCATATTTTTCTGCATAAAATCGCTTAAACCGCCCACGAAAAATTGGCCGCCCCATCTGGTAGCCATCCTCGCCAAAGTGCTCTGAAAGAATCTCCGTATAGCGGATTCGAGTCTCCTCAGAGAGACTTTGCAGCTTTATAACTGGCTCAACGTCTTTTAATTCTGGAAGTTTCTCTTCTGCCCAGGAATGGGCTGTTATTGTCCCTGTACTAGAACGGTAAGTGACAAGCTTGGATATAGCTGCCCGGAAGCGGTTATGCTGCTGGGCATTTAAATCTCGGAAAGCCGAGATATTCAAAAGGTTTTCCAAAATCTGCTGCAACTTATTAGTATCTTCGATTAGAAACAGATTTGTATCGCAAACGCTATATTCATTGGCAACCCTGCTGGACTGTCCGATAGCAGAAACATAACTACGGATGGTGCCTGTTGCAGAACCGATCTGCCGCATCCAGCTTATAAACTGTTCCTTACTGCTTTCGGCATCAGAGTTATCTGTGTGGTTGTCAGCTCTTGGTGTCGAAACTGTTCGAGGCGCTATGGAGCCTCGCTTCTGGTAATACACTTCCAGATTCTCATAATCCACATTACAAAGGTCAAGTAATTTTTTTATCTTTCCCACAATATCTGTAGCGCTGATGTTCGTTTCCAGATAGAAATTATCCTGCACCTTTTTGGGAGCCGTCATGCTACTTATTCTGGCTTCATCAGCGAAATCGCACCGGCCCTGTCCATCGATGTTGCGGTTGGTATAAAGACGCAACACATCTGGATAATCATACATCAGGCATTTGGCAACCTGAACATACAATTGCGTCCAAGAGTTGACCTTGGCCTGCTCCTCTCCGAAATATGAATACTCCGTCGGCTGTGTAAAAGTCAGGGGCTCAGTATTGGTAAAATCAATCTTGCATACGGCAACGCCAACAGCGGAAGGCTCTGCTGTTTCTTTATACTCAACCAGCTTCGGAGAAGATTTTACAGGTTTTATCTCCATAGCAGTTGCATTTTGGGTAGATTCCATTGGTGCCGCCTGAATCAGTAGCTCGGGATGCTCCTTCACAAAGCGGTAGTAAAATCGCATTGCAGAGCTCATTTTGCTCAGATTTTTCTTATATGTAAAACGGAAGACCTTATTGGAATCAACCGTGTTTATCACCTTACGAATATCAGCAAGGTCTTTCAATGCAAATAGCTTCTTCTTAATTATGCTGCGTTTCAGGCAAAAATCCTCGATGTCAGTGTACACCATATATAATTCCGACAGCTGTGCCGGAGATACTTGTGTTTTTAACCATGCAAAATACTGGTCTTGTATTGATTTGATATCCGGCACGTTCCTTGCCTCCCTCAGCGTTTTTTCATAAGTTGCTCTATCATTCCGATACATGGCGACCACATCCTGAAATAGCTTAGGCATGGAAGATTTCTTCAAGCCTTTTTCGCCATCAGTCAGGATGTATTCCATCGTAGACATCTGTAGCGTAATGCCGTTTACGTTACGAAAAATGTCGTCCACTTCGATGCCATTTCTCTTCGCGCGTACACGAAGCTCTGAAGACACAGCTTCAATTGCATCTTTCCGAGACATCCTGCCTTCACGAACGGAGATCAGCGCATTCAACATAATAACTGCTTCACTCATATCCCAAGGTACTCTTTGCGCCATCTCACCACTCTTTTCTATTCGTATTCTATCTCTCTGCATTAAAAATTTAATATGTTCTCTTTTTCCTCTAAAATAATAGAACATATATCTCCAATATTGCAATGCAAATACTGACAAATACGCATCAGAACACTCAAAGCAACCTCTTCGCCCTTATTCAGCTTATCCATAGTTCCAGTAGCCGGTTTCAAATCTGTACGCAACGTAGCTTTACTGATGTCTTACTTCAATATCAAAAGGTATAGCTTTTGATAATTGATTCGCATATTACATAACTTCCTGTATTGCATAATTCGACACAAATTACTTATATTCTAACCGAAGGAACCAGAAAATGCAACTAATTGCATTGAGAAGGAGTGCCCAAACTGCCAAATTTGTACAAAAAAGCTGTAGGAGTACAATACATATTGGACAGTAAGAGAATAAAAGAGTAGAAGAATGGAGCCAAATCGGTTAAAGTTGAGTTACCACACCTAACACAACCGGGAGGAGGCCGCATCTACCGCTTGCCCACTCCCGTCCCATCTGTCCGGTAACATCTGTCCAGCCGCCCAGCCTCTCGAAATAGCCGTCCTCCAAGTAATGAACCATCCATGACTTCACCTGTCCCCCTCCCTTTCTAGGAAAATGGGGCATCCCCCTCCGCTGGCGCCGGTACGCCAGACGACCTTAAGGCAGCCCGGCCGACCATGGAATATGCTGAATGCCTCATCGCCCCACTCCAATATGGCCCTTATATACCTCCCCTCCTGTATGCCCTCCACGGCAAGCTCCAACTCCCTTTTTGAGTAAAATCATATTCATCATACCCATCCTCCGTAAAAGTAGCAAGCAGCTGGTTGGCTCTTAGCCAAAAAGAATGCGGCAGGAGGTTCCCACCACATTCTTTCTGTATTTTCGCCGCCCTTTCACCTGCTGTAATATTTCTGGTGCTTGCTCCTTGGATGTTCCGGTATCGTCATGAACAATTCCCCGGAATCTATCAACGGCTTTATATAATTCTGCACGACATAAGCGACCGTCCCCAGTCCCAGGTATTCCGCGATCTCCGCCCTTGTCCGAGGCTCCTTGCAGAACATGAGCAGATCCTTTTCTTCTGCTGCATGGCTTTCGCTTTTTTCCCCACTCGAATTATAAAAAATAACGCCAAATTCGCTCCGCAGGTTTTCAAAAACGGGGGGCTCCATGCCCGCCTTTTTCATTTCCATAACCATCGTCGGGATGCCGGAATAGCGGTTCTCCGTCTTGCCGAGCGTTTCCATCGCCCGCGCCAGGACAGGGTTCCTGGTATCCGGCTGCACCTTCCCAAGCTTGTCCAGCGTCAGCCTGCCGTATAAGCCGCCAGGGTTGCGGATCTCGACCCGATCCTTATACATCACCACTTCTATCGGCATCGCCTCCGTGTGCATGCTGTAATCCCTATGGATGATGGCGTTCAGGACCGCCTCCCTCAAGGCGACCACGGGATACTCCGTTTTATCCGCCCGCTCCCCCGTGTTGGGGTCAACGATCGTCCGCACCTTCATGTTTTTGCTTAGGAATTTCATAGTCTCCTCAAGCATTTCCGGCAGCGTCCCCTCGATGCGCCTGTTGTCTATGAAGCGGGAACCGTCCGCCGCCGTCTCCCCTTTTTCGTAGCCCATGGCCACCATGGCGTTTACCGTATACTGCGGGTAAAACATCTGGGGGTAGATAGAAAACAGCAGCGTGCAGACCAGGGTGGGGCGCCCGTCCACGATCATGCCTAGGTTCCGCAAGACGGCTTCCTCCGGGAGCTGCGCCAGCTTCGGGTTGTTTTCTTTGATCCTGTCAACATAGCCATCCAGCTTTTTCCTGTCGATGGACAGCAGATCCGCCTTTTCATTGATGCGGATATCGTCCTGATATTTCTTCCGGAACGCCTCATAGCTGTATATCTCATAATCCGACATCGGCTCATCCGAATCCCCGCTCCTAACATACGCGCCTTTCAGCCGCTGTCCCGCACGGCGTTAAAGTCGATGATGCCCTGGTAGGCGCTCACGTCAATGCCGGGGATCTCCGCGGACACGATGATCCCGCCCCCCGCCTGCACCGCCGTAAAGACCGGGCGGATGATGGGGCACATCTGCTTGCACTGCTCCGTCACCTTTTTCTGGAGATCCTGCGCGTCGTATACGCCGATAGCCTCATAGCCCTTGTTTTCGTCTATACCAAACAAAATGATCCCGCCGGAATCCTGGTTGGAAAACGCCGAAAGCGTGTCGTAGAGCCGCTTGGGGCAGCCCTCTTTCGCCGTCTTGCATTCTATCGTCTGAAATTCCGTTTTCATCGCTTTCACTTTTTCAATCAGCTCCAGCAGTTCCACTTCTATCATCGCTCCACCCCCAATGCATATTCCTATTTCCTTTATTTTACTCGAATTTTAGTAAAATAACAAATGGAATTTGAGTTATTTTTCGCATAATTTTAGTTGTTTGCTTAAAATTTCACTTATTTCGACAGGAATTTTACTTATTTTTGAAACAAATAGAATTTTCATAGAATTTTAGCAATCTTCCATCTATTTTAATTATATAGAAAATGGGAATGGGCTTGCGGAACCTATATAAAATCGGCTATACTGGCAGGGGAACGCATTGCGGAACCAAATATCATAAAAATCGGGGAGGGCACCCTATATGGTCAAAATATTATTTGTCTGCCACGGCAACATCTGCCGCAGCCCTATGGCAGAATTCATCATGAAAGACTTAACGGAAAGGGCCGGGCTTTCTGCGGACTTCCACATCGAATCCGCAGCCACCAGCAATGAGGAGATCGGCAACCCTGTTTACCCGCCCGCCCGCCGCAAACTGGCGGAGCACCATATCGGCTGTTCCGGGAAAACGGCGCGCCGGCTTACAAAGGAAGACTACGCGCGGTATGACCTCCTGGTCGGGATGGACCAGGCCAACCTCCAGAATATGAGACGCATCTGCGGCGGAGACCCGGAGGGGAAGCTCCATCTGCTCATGGAGTTTGCCGGGCGGTCCGGTGATGTAGCCGACCCGTGGTACACCCGGGATTTTGATACTGCCTGGAGCGATATCGAAGAAGGCTGCCGGGGGCTGCTGCACCGTCTGACGGATTGAGCCCCGAGCCTCCTGAAAGACAACAAGTACGCCTGACGGGCCGGTTTCCCACCGGCCCGTCAGGCGTACTTTGGCAAAATAGCAGTCCGGCCTCACGCTCAGGCCAGCAGCTCCGGCAGACAGACAGCCAGAAACATGGCCGCCGCCAATACCATCGCCAGCGCAGCCAGCAGGTACCGCCTGCGCAGTAAAAACACAATGATCCGATCCCGCCGCATAAAGCCGCCTCCCGCCATCCAAAGATCCTGAGACAGTCTATGCGGCGGAGCGGGAAATCATTCCGCGCCGATGACCGTATACTCCCCGGACCGGAGAAGCCGGACCAGTTCCGCGCCGTTCTCCGGCAGCGTCCGCGCCAGAATGCCGCCCTGGCCGATGTCCTCCTGCCGGTGGCAGTCGGAGCCTCCGGTGCGCAGGAGTCCCTGGAGCGCGGCGTATTCCTCCGCCCGCTCGTTGTTGTTTTCATGCCGTGGATTCCGGTTGCACACCTCTACGCCGTCCAAATAGCAGGCAATGGCGGGGGTGCATTTTTTCCGGTAGGGATGAGCCTGGACGATCAGGGCCCCGGCCTCACGGGCCAGAGGCGCGAAAGCGGCGATGCCCATGTGGAACACCTCCTCCGGCCGGGCCAGAAGCTCGTCGGGGTAGTTATACAAAAGGTAATCGTTGCAGCACTCGTCAAAGCGCAGCTCAGCCCCCTTGTAGACCCGCAGGCCGCGCCGGGCACATTCCTCCTCCATCCGGCGGAAGCCGTCCAGAAAGACCGCCGCCACCTCTTCCGGAGAGACAGAGCCTGTATGCAGCCTGTCAAAGGTATCCCGGTTGTAGTGATCGGTGACCGCTACGGCGGCGTACCCTGCCTGGACATAGCCCTCCGCCAGGGCGGCGGCATCCAGCCAGCCGCATTTGCTGGTGTGCTTGGTATGCAGATGGGTTTCGATTCGGTATTGTTTCATCATATCCTCCCGGACGCTATTCTGTCAGCGTCAGCTTCACATTTTTTTGCGCGCAGAAATCCCGGCATTTCTCCGGGCAGCAGGGGCCGGTAATTACCTCCGTCATATCCTCCAGCGTTCCGTAGGACATGAGGCTGCTCTCCGCGAATTTGCCGCTGTCCAGCAGCAGCCATGCCTGGCGGCTCTGGGCCAGGGCCAGCTTTTTCATCTCATACTCGATGTAGGTGGACACGTTCAGCTTTCCCTCCGGCGACACCCCGGAGGCTCCCATGAACGCCTTGGCAAACTGGTACCGCCCCAGGAATTCCAGGGTGCTTACATCAGATACGGAGTTGGTGCGCCGGTTCATAGCGCCGGGCAGAACGATGAGTTCCACCTGGGGCTTGTCATAGGCCTGACGGACCACATAGAGATTGCCGGTGACGATGGTTACCCTCTTGAGCGGGTCCAGACAGTCGATGAGGTGCATGGCGGTGGTACCTGCGTCGATGTAGAGGGTATCGCCGTCCTCAATGCGGGTCTGGGCGCACTGGGCGATCCGGCGCTTTTCTTCCGTGCGGAGCTGAGTGCGCTGGGTGAACAGGGGCACCTCCTGCCGGTGAACGGACCGGACGCCGCCGTACACCTTCTCCACGGCGCCGGTTTCCGTCAGGTAGGCAACATCGGAACGGATCGTATTCATGGACACGCCGAATTCCGCCCGCAGTTCCTCCATGGTGACTGCTTCCCGCCGGGCTACCAGAGCTTCGATCTGCTTGCGGCGGTTGTCCTTCATATGAAAACCTCCTTTCCGGGGAGATCAAAAATTTTCATAAGCCCATGATAACGCGCGGAAAAAGAATTGTCAACTATTTTGTTAAAATTGGTAAGTTTGCAAAAAATAAAAAAGGAATTTACTAAAAAAATCATATTTGAAATTGACAGAACAGGAAACAGATGCTACAATCTCCATGTATAAACGTTTGCGGCACGGGCCGCAGGAATTTATGAAACGGAGGACGAAATCATATGGCGAAAGTAAGAGTAGGCGTAGCAGGGTACGGTACCATCGGCCAGCGTCTAGCGGACGGCGTAGCCATGCAGGGGGACATGGAGCTGGTAGGCATTGCGGATCTGGCTCCCACCCTGGCCATCCGTGCCCTGCGGGAGAACGACATGATCGGGGCCAACAACGTTAAGTACGACCTGTACCTGGTGGGCGGCGCAGACAAGGCGAAGTTTGACGCCATGGACATCCCTGTGGCCGGCTCCTTCGAGGACCTGTGCGGCAAGGTGGACATCATGCTGGACTCCTCTCCCGGAGGTGTGGGCGCGAAGAACAAGGAGATCTATGAGAAGATGGGCGTGAAGGCCATCTTCCAGGGCGGCGAGAAGAACTCCGTGGCGGATGTGTTTTTCCACGGCTACGCCAACTATGAGAAGGGGCTGGGGCAGAACTATCTGAAGCTGACCAGCTGCAATACTACCGGCCTTATCCGCACGGTGGACTGTCTGGACCGCGCTGTGGGCGTAGAGAAGGTGGCCATCACCATCATCCGCCGCGTGGCTGATCCCGGCGACTACCATCGCGGACTGACCAACGCCCTCCAGATCGACAAGGCTCCCAGCCATCAGGCGGTGGATTTGATGACCATCATGCCCCATGTGGAGGCCACCGGCATTCTGGTACATACTCCTGTGACCCATGGGCACATCATTACCGTTCTGGCCTCCGGCAAGGATGGGAAGAAGATCACCCGCGAGCAGGCCCTGGAGGCCTTCCGGGCTCATCCCCGTATCCGGACTGTCACCATCGATGAGGGCTTCCTGGGGAATGCCAGCCTGTTCAAGTATGCCCGTGACCTGGGCAACCGCCGGGGCGACATGTATGAGATCGGGCTCTGGGAGGATTCCATCGTGGAGAGCGGCGACGACATCATGTATGCGATTAATATTCCCCAGGAGAGCGTGACGATTCCGGAAACCATGGACGCCATCCGGGCGGCCATGGAGATGCAGCCCACTCGGGAGAGCGGAACTGCCGAGACCAACAAATACCTGGGCATCGGCAGATTCAAGTAAGCGGCCTCTCTTCTATGGGGGAGCTCCGGGGCTTGCGCAGCCCCGGGCCCTGCGGTTACTTTTTATACGAATAAAAAGTAACCAAAAAGTCGCCAAAACCAACGGTTTTGGATTCCTTATTATTGCGGGGGAGATTGTTTTGCGCCCGAGGTCAGGTCTGTCCTGTCTACATAGGTTCAGGCCGCTTCGCAGGACTTCTGCGTCTGTTTCGGCGTGTTCTAACGGCAGTCTTCGGGTGACAGCGCCGATGGTGCGGCGGGGCCTCTGTCGTCTGCTGCCGCACTCCTGGCGATGGCGTGCACCGATTGTAGAAGCGGCGCCGCAGCAGGCACTGCCGTTAGAGCAAACGGTAGACGCTAGAATCCGTGCACCAGCGAAAAGACCGGGGCAGAATCAACCCCGATCCGTCGGAGGGCAAATAAATTACCCCCGTAGTCAGGAGGATTCTTAAGGAACGCAGTTCCTTAAGCGATCTTTTGCTTCTTTTCGCGCGCGCGAAAAGAAGGTCCCGCCCGGCAGGGCGAATGTGAATAAAGGAAAAATCCCCCGCCGCCGGAGGCGGCAAAGGAGACAGTATGCGATTTGGAATAAAAACCCTCGACGACGCCCAGGTGCAGGGCAAAACCGTCCTCTGCCGGGTGGATATCAACCAGCCCGTAGACCGGGAAAAAGGCACACTGAAAAGCATCAACCGCATTGAGGCCTGTGTCCCGACCATTAAAGAACTCTCCGACAAGAGAGCAAAGGTGGTCCTCCTGGCCCACCAGGGCAGCGACATCGAATACAAAAACTACTATACGACAAAGCCCCACGCGGAGGTACTCAGCCGCCTGCTGGAGAAAAAGGTCCACTGGATCGACGACGTGTGCGGCCCCGCCGCCCGGGCGGCGATCCTGAAGCTGGAGGACGGCGGGATCCTCCTCCTGGACAACGTCCGCTTCGTGGCGGAGGAGCAGACCCTCTTCGAGATGAAACTCCGCCTGACCCATGAGCAGCAGGCCAGGACCCTGCTGGTGGAGAAGCTGGCCCCTCTGGCGGACCTGTATGTCTGCGACGCCTTCGCCGCCGCCCACCGGGATCAGCCCAGCCTCTGCGGCTTCGAGCAGGTTCTGCCCTCTTACATGGGGCGGCTGTTCGAGAAGGAATTCTGCACTGTGTCTCAGGTCATGGAGGAGCCGGTCCGGCCCTGCGTTTTTGTCCTGGGCGGAGCAAAGATTTCGGACGCTTTCCTGATGATGAAAACCGTTCTGGAGCGTGGCGTGGCGGACCGTATCCTGACCGGCGGACTGGTGGGGAACATCTTCCTCACCGCTCTGGGAAAAGAGATCGGACAGGGAAGTGTGGATTTCATCATGAAGTCCGACTACGGCGAGTACATTGAAAAGGCAAAGGAGCTTTTTGCCCAGTACGGCGAGAAGATCACCCTGCCGGTGGATCTGGCCTGGGTGGCGGACGGCCTGCGGCAGGAGGCGGCCCTGGGCAGCGTCCCGGCGGATATCGCCTCTGTAGACGTGGGCGGCGAGACCGCAAAAATTTACCGGGAGGCTATCCTGAACGCGAAGACGGTGTTTGTCAACGGGCCCATGGGCGTCTTTGAACAGACTCCCAGCGAGGCGGGGACCAAGGCCGTCTGGCAGGCCCTGGCGGACACGGAGGCCCATACGGTTCTGGGCGGCGGCGACAGCATCACCGCCACCGAGAAGTACGGCCTGACAGACAAGATGGGCTACATCTGCACCGGCGGCGGAGCCCTGATTCGGTTCCTGACCGGCGAGGAGCTGCCGGTAGTCAAGGCCCTGCGCTATGGCGCGGGGCTGTGCGAGAATTGAGAGGTGACTGCAAAATGGAAACGGCAAAGAAAAAGGAACTGCAGGCCCTGGCCGTCAAGATCCGGATGGCGGCTCTGGAGGCCATTCACTCCCTGGGCTCCGGCCACCTGGGCGGAGCGCTGAGCATCTGCGACGTGCTGGCGGCGCTGTACGGCGGGGAGATGCGCATCAACGTAAACGACCCCAAGTGGCCCGAGCGGGACAAGCTGGTCTGCTCCAAGGGCCACGCCGGTCCGGCGGTGTACGGCACGCTGGCGGTGAAGGGCTTTATTCCCTATGAGGAGCTGAAGACTCTGAACCGGCCCGGCACCCGGCTGCCCAGCCACTGCGACCGGAACAAGACCCCCGGCGTGGACATGACCACCGGCTCCCTGGGCCAAGGCACCTCCCTGGCCTGCGGCATGGCTCTGGGCGACAAGCTGAAGGGCCGCGATTCCCGGGTGTTCCTCATCGTGGGCGACGGCGAGAGCAACGAGGGCCAGGTCTGGGAGGCCATGGCCTTCGCCAGCGCCAAGAAGCTGGATAACCTGGTGGTCCTGCTGGACTGGAACAAGCGGCAGCTGGACGGCTGGACAGAGGACATCTATCCCATGGGAGACTATGTGGCCAAATTCGAGGCCTTCGGCTTCGACACCGTGAAGGTGGACGGCAACGACGTGGAGGCGGTGGCGGAGGCCCTGGCCAGCGTCCAGCAGGGCGGCGGCAGGCCCCATGCCGTCATTCTGGACACGGTGAAGGGCGCGGGTATCAGGGAGGTAGAGGATACCGCCATGAACCACAGCCTCACCGTCAGCGACGAGCAGTTTGAGAGATGGACCGCCCAGCTGAAAGCCCAGCTGGCAGAACTGGAGGGCTGAGAGATGGCGAAGATCGTATATACAGGAGAAATGGACCCCCGCCTGTGCAAGAGCGTGCTGGGAGAGACCATCCCCGCTCTGGCGGAGCGTGATCCGGACGTCATCTATCTGGACGCGGACCTCATGAGCTGCATCGGCACCGCCAAGTGGGCCCAGGCCCACCCGGACCGGGCGGTCAACTGCGGCATCGCCGAGGCCAACATGGTAGGCGTGGCCTGCGGGCTGGCCTCCGCCGGTTTCAAGCCCATCGTCCACACCTTTGGGCCCTTTGCGTCCCGCCGGTGCTATGACCAGGCGTTTCTCAGCGGCGGCTATGCCAAAAACGACATTACCATCATCGGCACCGATCCCGGCGTCACCGCCACCATGAACGGCGGCACCCATATGCCTTTTGAGGACGTGGCCCTGTACCGGGCCCTGCCGGGGTCCACGGTGATCGACGTCACCGACCCCACCCTGCTTGCCAGCGTGCTGGGCCAGTGCGTAGACCGCCCCGGCGTGAAGTTCATCCGTGTGGGCCGGAAGCAGTACGCCAAGGTCTACGAGGATGGCAGCGAGCTGCCCATCGGCAAGGCCGTGACCCTCCGGGAGGGGACCGACGTCGCCCTCTTCGCCGCCGGCATCATGGTCCACGAGGCCATGCAGGCCGCCAAAACCCTGGAGGCCCAGGGCGTCAGCGCGGCGGTGATCGACATGTTCACCATCAAGCCTCTGGACGAGGAGGCTGTGGAGACCTGGGCAAAGAAGTGCGGCGCGGTGCTGGCGGCGGAGAACCACAACAGGTACGGCGGCCTGTGGTCCGCTGTCAGCGAGGTGCTGGCGCAGAAGTGCCTCGTCCCCGCGGGCTATGTGGCCGTGGAGGACGAGTTCGGCGAGGTAGGCCCCCAGGGATACCTTCAGGAGCGCTTCGGCCTCACCGCCGCTCACATCGTGGAGCAGGCCAAGGCCGTTTTGGCGAGGAAGTAAGGCTATGAAGCTGAGCTTTGGATTCGGCGCGGGGACTCAGGAGGCAGAGGTTCCGGAGGGGAACCTTCTGGGCGTCCTCCACGCCAACGAGGTGGCGCTGGGCCTCACCGGGGAGGCGGAGGTCCGGCGGGCTCTGGCCGAGCCCATCGGCGCCCCCCGGCTGGGGGAGATCGTGAAGCCCGGAGAGAAGATCGCCATCGTCACCAGCGATATCACCCGGCCCATGCCCACCTATAAGGTGATGCCCGCCCTGCTGGATGAGCTGTACGCGGCGGGGGTAAAGGGGGAGGACATTACACTGGTGTTCGCCCTGGGCAGCCACCGGAAGCATACGGGCGAAGAGCGGAAGCATCTGGCCGGAGAGCGGGCGTGGAGCGAAATCGCATGCGTGGACAGCGACCCCGCGGACTGCGTCCGCATGGGGGTCACCGCCGCCGGAACGCCGGTGGATATCACCCGGGTCGTGGCGGAGGCGGACCGGCGGATCTGTTTGGGGAACATCGAGTACCACTATTTCGCCGGATATTCCGGCGGGGCCAAGGCCATCATGCCGGGGGTGTCCACCCGGGACGCCATCCAGTCCAACCACTCCATGATGGTCCGGCCTGAGGCCTGTGCAGGGGCTCTGGAGACCAATCCCCTGCGGATGGATATCGAGGAGGCCGGGGCTGTCTGCGGCATCGACTTTATCCTCAACGTGGTCCTCAGTGAGCATAAGGAGATCATCCGGGCGGTGGCGGGCCATCCTGTGAAGGCCCACCGGGCCGGGTGCGCCTTCCTGGACGCGCTGTATCTCAAGGAGCTGCCCCAGGGGGCGGATATCGTTCTGGTCAGCCAGGGCGGTGCGCCCAAGGACCTGAACCTGTACCAGACCCAGAAGGCCCTGGACAACGCCCGCCATGCGGTGAACCCCGGCGGCGTTATCGTACTGATCGGTTCCTGCAAGGAGGGGCTGGGGGAGCGGGTCTTTGAGGAATGGATGACCGGGTCCGCGTCTCCCCAGGCTATGATCGAGCGCATTGGCCGCGATTTCCAGCTTGGGGGCCACAAGGCGGCCGCCATCGCCATGACGCTGGAGAAAGCGGACGTGTATCTGGTCAGCGATCTGGAGCCGGAGTTTGTCCGGTCTATTTTCCTTACGCCCCAGCCGTCTGTGCAGGAGGCGCTGAATAAGGCTTTTGAGAAACTGGGGCCGAAGGCCACAGTGCTGGCGATGCCCTACGGCGGGTCCACTCTGCCGCGAATTGTGAAACAATAAGGAGAAAAACCATTATGGATTACGCAAAGGAATCCCTCCGCCTCCACGAGCAGTGGAAGGGGAAGATCGAAGTGATTACCACTGTGCCCGTGGAGAGCAAAGAGGACCTCAGTCTGGCCTACACCCCCGGTGTGGCCCAGCCCTGCCTGGAGATCCAGAAGGATGTCAACAAGAGCTACGAGCTGACCCGCCGCCACAACCTCTGCGCCGTCATCACCGACGGCTCCGCCGTGCTGGGCCTGGGGGATATCGGCCCCGAGGCCGGCATGCCCGTCATGGAGGGCAAGTGCGTGCTGTTCAAGGCCTTCGGCGGCGTGGACGCCTTCCCTCTGTGCGTGAAGACCCACGACGTGGACGAGTTCGTCAACGCGGTGTACCTCATGTCCGGCTCCTTCGGCGGCATCAACCTGGAGGACATCGCCGCCCCCCGGTGCTTTGAGATCGAGCGGAAGCTGAAAGAGAAGTGCGACATTCCCATTTTCCACGACGACCAGCACGGCACCGCCGTCATCACCCTGGCGGGCCTGACCAACGCCCTGAAGGTGGTGGGAAAGAAGAAGGAAGATGTGAAGATCGTCACCTCCGGCGCGGGCGCGGCGGCGGTGTCTATTGTAAAGCTGCTCCTCTCCGCCGGGTATCAGCACGTGACCATGTGCGACCGGAAGGGCGCCATCTACGCGGGCCGGGACGGTCTCAACTGGATCAAGGAGGAGATGGCCCAGGTAACCAACCTGGAGAAGAAGGCCGGTTCTCTGGCTGATATGCTGGTGGGCGCAGACGTGTTCATCGGCGTCTCCGCTCCCGGCACCGTCACCACGGAGATGGTGAAGACTATGAACAAGGATTCTGTCATCTTCGCCTGCGCCAATCCCACCCCGGAGATCTTTCCGGAGGATGCCAAGGCCGGCGGCGCGGCGGTGATCGCCACAGGCCGCAGCGATTTCCCCAACCAGATCAACAACGTGCTGGCCTTCCCCGGTATCTTCCGTGGGACCTTCGACGTGCGGGCCAGCGATATCAACGAGGAGATGAAGGTTGCCGCCGCCAACGCTCTGGCGGAGCTGATCTCCGATGAGGAGCTGAGCGCGGACTATATCATCCCCAAGGCATTTGACAAGCGGGTAGGCCCGGCGGTGGCCAAGGCGGTGGCCGAGGCGGCACGGAAGTCCGGCGTAGCCCGGATCTAAGGGAGGATTTGAAAATGTTTGATCCCAAGACTGTCAGGCTGGGCATCGCCCCTATTGGCTGGTGCAACGACGACATGCCGGAGCTGGGTGCGGAGAACACCTTCAGGCAGACCGTCAGCGAAATGGCGCTGGCCGGGTTCACCGGATGCGAGATCGGCAACAAGTACCCCAGCGACCCGGCGGAGCTGAAAGCCCAACTGGATCTGCGGGGGATGCGGATCGCCAGCCGGTGGTTCTCCTCCTTCCTGATTACAAAGCCCTACGAGGAAGTGGAGGCGGATTTTGTCCGGGAGCTGGAATTCCTGGCTGCCGTGGGCGCTGACCGGATCAACGTCAGCGAGCAGAGCTATTCCATTCAGGGGCAGATGGATACGCCGGTGCTTACCGGCAATCACAAGCACGTGATGGATGAGCGGGAGTGGGGCCTGCTGTGCGATGGCCTCAACAGGCTGGGCAAGGCCGCCGCGGACCGGGGCTTCAAGCTGTGCTTCCACCACCATATGGGCACCGTGGTCCAGACGGCGGAGGAGACGGACCGGATGATGGCCAACACCGACCCCCGGTACGTGTTCCTGTGCTATGATACCGGCCACTTCACCTTCGCCGGGGAGGACCCGCTGGCGATGCTGAAAAAATATGTGGACCGGATTGGTCATGTACATCTGAAGGATATGCGGCTGCCCGTAATGGAGGAGGCCAGGAAGAATCACTGGAGCTTCCTTCAGGCGGTGCGGAATGGGGCGTTCACTGTCCCCGGCGATGGAAACGTTGATTTTGATCCTGTATTTAAGGTGCTTTCTGACGCCGGATACCAGGGCTGGCTTCTGGTGGAGGCAGAGCAGGACCCCGCCAGGGCGGATCCGCTGCTCTACGCGCAGAAGGCCAGGGCGTATATTCGGGAACATACCGGGCTGTGAGTGCGAGGAGAAACAGATATGACCTATTTTAACAGAAACGCGGAACTGAAGCCGGGATACAATACCTACATCGATACCTCTGTGGACGATATGGGGACCCAGATGGACGTGGGCCTGCTGGTGATGGAGGATGGAGATACCTTTATTTTTGAGGAGCCTTTGAAGGAGATCGCCGTGCTGCTCTTCGCCGGGAAGGTAACTTACCGCTGGAACGGGGAAACCGCAGAAGCGGAGAGGCCCGACTGCTTCCATCACGAGGCTTACTGCCTGCTGGCCTGCAAGGGGACGAGGATCGAGCTGACGGCCCACGGGCACAGCGAGCTGTATATCCAGAAGGCCCTCAACGAGCGGGACTATACGCCTGTGATGTATACCCCTGAGACCATCCAGACCCAGCACGCGGGAGCCAACGGAGAACTGCTGGGGGCCATGCGGCGGGAGATCAAGACTTTCTTCGACTACGAAAACGCCCCCTTCTCCAACATGGTGCTGGGGGAGGTGCTGAACTTCCCCGGAAAGTGGTCCTCCTATCCGCCCCACCACCATCCCCAGCCGGAGGTATATTTCTACCGCTTCGACTACCCGGACGGCTTCGGCGCGGGCTTCGCCAACGGGGAAATTTATAAAACGGGCCACAACGGCCTGGCGGTCATCAACCACGGCTTCCACTCCCAGACCGCCGCGCCGGGATACGCCATGTGCTACGCCTGGGGCATCCGGCATCTGGAGGGGGACCCCTGGAAAAAGACCCGCATCGACGACCCCGAACACGCCTGGCTGTGGAAGCCGGACGCAAATGACCATATCTACCAGGGTTGAGCGGCAGTTCTTCGGAGGAGCCCCCCAGCACGGCGTGAGCCGTGCGGCCGACTTTAGACCGCGAATAACAGCGCGAAGCGTCCGCTTCGCGCCGCAGGCACCAAAGGTCTGATGAAGACGACCGTCAGAAGCCCCCAAGAGCAAGCGAAGCTTGCGGTAAAAAGTTCCTTTTGATACTTTTCCTTTCAAGGAAAAGTATGTATACCGACAAAAAGGAGGCACCCCATGAAAACCATTCGACTGACCATGGCGCAGGCCCTGGTCCGGTTCCTGGAGAACCAGTACATCAGTTATGACGGTATCGAGCATCCCTTTGTGGAAGGCGTCATTATGCTTCCCGGCCACGGCAATGTGGTGGGTCTGGGTCAGGCTCTGGCCCAGGAGGCCCATCGGATGCAGGTCTGGCAGGGCAAGAACGAGCAGGGCATGGCCCACACCGCCGTGGCCTTCGCCAAGCAGTGCAAGCGCAAGAAGATCATCGCCGTCACCTCCTCGGTGGGCCCCGGCGCGGCCAACATGGTCACCGCCGCCGCCACCGCCACCGCCAACAACATTCCCGTGCTGATCCTGCCCGGCGACGTGTATGCCTGCCGCCAGCCCGACCCCGTCCTGCAGCAGGTGGAGCAGACCTATGATCTGAGCCTGTCCACGAACGACGCGTTCCGGCCTGTGTGCCGGTACTGGGACCGGGTGGTCCGTCCCGAGCAGCTTATGAGCGCCATGCTCAGCGCCATGCGGGTGCTGACCGATCCGGCCAACACCGGTGCGGTGTGCGTGGCCATGCCCCAGGACGTAGAGGGCGAGGCCTACGACTATCCCGAGAGCTTTTTTGCCAAACGGGTTCACCGTCTGGCACGGCGGGAGCCGGAGGCGGAGATCATTGCCGAAGCGGCGGAGATCGTCAGGAACGCCAGGCGTCCCATGCTCATCTGCGGCGGCGGCGTGCGGTACAGCGAGGCCCATGAGGAGTTCAGGAAGTTTGCCGAGACCACCGGCATCCCCTTCGCGGAGACTCAGGCGGGCAAGAGCGCTATCGTCTGGGACCATCCCCTGAATCTGGGCGGCGTAGGCGTGACGGGCTGCTCCGCCGCCAACGAGATCGCCAGGGAGGCGGACGTGGTCATCGGCGTGGGCACCCGGTACACCGACTTCACCACCGCCTCCAAGTGGCTGTTCCGGGAGGACGCCAAGTTCGTCAACATCAACGTCTCCGAGTTCCAGGCGCTGAAGCTGGACGCGCTGCCGGTGGCGGCCGACGCCAAGCGGGCCCTGCCCGCCCTGCTGGCGGCTGTGGGGGGATACAAGGCTCCCTATACCAACGAGGTCAGCGAGGCCCGGAGCCGCTGGCAGAAGGAGCTGGACCGGCTGGACGCCATTGCCTTCGGCGAGGGCTATGTGCCGGAGATCAACGACGCCAACGCGGAGTCCGCATTCCGCTTTGCCCGGGATCTGGACGCCAGCCTCACCCAGACGGAGGTGCTGGGGTGCATCAACCACTGCATCAATCCCGAGGACGTGGTCATCGGCGCGGCGGGCTCCCTGCCCGGCGATATGCAGCGCATGTGGCGGCCCCGGGCGGTGGATACCTACAACATGGAGTACGGCTACTCCTGCATGGGCTATGAAATCTCCGGCGCGCTGGGCGTAAAGTACGCCATCGGCGATAAGGACGTGTATGCCATGTGCGGTGACGGCAGCTTCATCATGCTCCACGCCGAGCTGCTGACGGCTGTGCAGGAGCATAAAAAGATCAATATCTGTCTCTTCAACAATGCCAGCTACGGCTGCATCAACAATCTCCAGGTGGGCCACGGCAACGATACTCTCTGCACCGAGCTGCGCTGGCGGGGTGAGGACGGGAAGTTCTCCGGCGCGTTTATGCCGGTGGACTTCGCCAGGATCGCCGAGGGCTACGGCTGTAAAGCCTATACCATTCACAGCCTTTCCGAGCTGAAGGACGCCATCGCCGACGCTAAGAAGGTGGAGGGCGTGCCGGTGCTGTTCGACATCCGGGTGCTGCCCAAGTCCATGACCGACGGCTACGGCGCCTGGTGGCGTGTGGGCGACACAGCGGTTTCCGAAAACCAGCGGAATCTGGACGCCTATCAGGATCATCTGGCCCATGTGAAGGACGCAAGAAAGTATTAAAAAGAGGAGATAACACCATGCTCAAAATCGGCATCATCGGCTGCGGGGCCATCGGGAAGGACCACTGCCGCCGGATCATTGAGACCGTTCCCGGTGCAACCGTGGTTGCTGTCAGCGACTATGTGGCTGCCGCCGCCGACGAGACGGCGGCCAGGTACGGCATCCGTTCCTTCGGGAACGACTGCGACGGCATGATCGCAGACCCCGAGGTGGAGGCGGTGGTCATCACCTCCATCGACCCCACCCATCACGACTACGTGATGAAGGTATTGAAATACGAAAAGTGGTGCTTCTGCGAGAAGCCCCTGAGCCAGAACGCCAGGGACTGCGAGGAGATCATCGCCCGGGAGCAGGAGATCGGCAAACGGCTGGTCCAGGTGGGCTTCATGCGCCGGTACGACCGGGGCTACGCGGAGATGAAGCGCATCATCGACTCC
>OFGG01000549.1_pt1 | contig 31640 bp, 26 predicted proteins | sample 1521701 | NCBI WGS metagenome assembly OFGG01 (sample SAMEA3504081, study PRJEB24116) | mouse gut metagenome | biome: mouse gut; feature: mouse-associated habitat; material: faeces | place: Denmark | collected 2011
GCGGATATTGAAACTGATTTTTACAAAAAGAACGGCTATGAGATTACGGCGGAACACCGTTCTTTTGAAAGGCAGGGCATAGACCTTTTACCGACAATCCATATGGGTGCGGCAGTGACCGCAATGGAGCGCAGGGGTATTCAAACAGAAGTCGGCAACATGAACAGGGAGATTAAAAGAATCAATGCCCTTATTTTATCCAGCATGGAGAACATAGAACGTCTGACGGATAAGATAGCGATTCATGAAAAGGAGAAAAAAGCCATTGAACAGGAAAGAGAAAAAGAAACACCCATACAGGAAAAGCAGCCAGACACTTTAATTTCAATCCTGATGGAATGGCAGAAAAACCGCAGCGCCTTTATTCAGGATAACAATATCCGCCAGCGCACAGAAACAAAAGCAGGTAATGTAAAAGATTTTTCTTTAATGGTGGCGTTTCTCCAATCACATAAGATTGAAACGCTTGAAGATTTGCGGAAACTGGCAGAGGATACTAAAAAGCGGCGGAGCGACAACATTCACAACCAGCGTGAATTAAATGCAAAGCTGAAAAAAATGTCCAATATTGTAGACATCTATCAAGCCTACAAGCCATTTGCGGAGTATCTGAAAAAGTACGAAAGTCTTTCCGGCAGGCAGAAACAGTCTTATTATGACAAAAATGCGGATAAGATTGATACCGCCCTCTCCTACCGCACAGGGCTGAAAAATATGAGCGGTACGGATAAGCTGCTTCCAAAAACATGGAAGAAGGAACTTGACGAACTGAAAGCGGAAAGTGCAAAGATAAGGCACGATTTAGCGAAGAATGACATCATTCTTGGGGAACTTGCGGAGATTGCAGACAAGGCGGCAATGGTACAGAGGGGCAGAGAAAAACAAAAAGAAATACTTCCCAATCTTGGGGAGAAAAAAAGCGCAAAAAAGGAAAGGGGCAATTATGGCAGAGAATAAGAAATATTATTTCCTCAAGCTCAAGGAGGATTTTTTTGACCAGCGTGAGATTGTGGTTTTGGAAGGCTCAAAGGACGGTATTTTATATGTGAATATCCTTCTCAAACTGTATTTAAAATCCTTGCAGCATAACGGCAAACTGCTTTTAAACGAGATGACACCGCTTTCGGCAGAGATGATCGCACTGCTTACAAGGCACGAGGTAGGCACTGTTGAGAGGGCGATGCGGGCATTCATGCAGCTTGGTCTTGTAGTAATGCAGGAAGATGACACCTACTATATGCCGGAAATCGAGCAGATGACCGGAAAAGGCTCATCTGAGGGGGAACGCAAGGCAAGATACCGCAGGCAGAAAGCGGAAGGCAGCACGCCGCTTTTGACGGATACAAATATGGGAATTGGACAGAGTTGGGACAATGTCCCGCCTGTGTCCCAATTTTGTCCGCCAGAGATTAGAGATAAGAGTATAGAGAACAGAGATTATATAAAAGAGAGTGAGAGAGAAAAAGACGCACACGCACTTATGAGGGAGGATAAACGAATATGTTTTTATGGCAGATATGAAAATGTCATTCTTACAGATAAGGAGATGGAAACGCTCAAAAGAGACTTCCCGGCAGATTACCAATCAATGATAGAGCATTTGTCGGAATACATGGCTTATACCGGAAGGAGATACAAAAACCATTTAGCCACTATGGAATGCTGGAAAAGAGCGGATTTGAAAAAAGAACGGGAAACGGGGAGAGGGTATACTTATAATGGCAGTTTTAAGGAGGGTGACAGCTTATGATCGGTGCGGTTGTTGATGAAGCGCTGAAAGAAATGGAAAATACCATACAAAAAAGCAGAAAAAAATCTCATTCTTGGGGGTGGAGCGTGTTGTCGGCTGTCTTTGCCGGTGTGCGGCAGAGGAAATGGAGAGGGAGCGTGAAAAACACAGGGAGAAGGAAGAACTTCTGCATATCCGTCAGATGAAAAGCGCAGGATTGCAGGACAGCACTTTCTTTGATTACACGTTTGCAAACTGTGATGAAACGCACCCTTGCGCCCAATATGCACGCCGCTATGTAGGGAATTTTGCAGAATTTCAGAAAAACGGGCAGGGGTTATTGTTCTGGGGCAACGTGGGAACGAGCAAGACATTCCTTGCAGGCTGTATTGCCAATGCGCTCATGGAAAAGAATATCCCTGTGCTGATGACAAGTTTCCCGAAACTGTTAAATGCGCTCGGAGGGCTGTACAGCGGCGAAAAGAATGAATATCTGAAAAGCCTGAACCAGTACAGACTTCTTATCATTGACGATTTAGGCGTGGAACGTGACACTCCCTATGTGCTGGAAACGGTTTATCTTGTGATTGATGAACGCTGCAAAAGCGGGAAACCGTTTATCATTACAACAAACCTGTCACTGGAAGAACTGCGCAATCCGGCAGATTTGGAACATGGGCGCATCTATGACCGCATCATGGATAGGTGTGTTCCTGTTGCTTTTTCAGGGAAAAATTACCGGATAGGCAGGGGGGGCAAATATGGAGAATGCTTCAGGCATTTTAAATCATGAAACAGTGTGAAATGTTGTACGGTTCTTGAATTTGCAATGAAAAAATGATATGATAAAACCACAAAAAAGAAAGGAATAACACATGGCAAATATATATGACGGGGCGTTCCGTACAATCTTAAATGACTGCCGGAAACTGATTATCCCTGTAATCAACGAGATTTTCGGGGAAACATATATAGGGGAAGAAGAAATACAGTTTTTTCCCAATGAGCATTTTATAGACCAGCAGGACGAAGCGGATAGAGAACGCATTACGGATACAAATTTTACAATTTTGGGAAAGATACCAAAGAAATATCATATCGAATGTGAAAGCAGCCTGCCGGATGGGAAAATTACAATAAGGCTTTTTGAGTATGATGCACAGATAGCTCTTGACGAGGGCGAAGTTACAGAGGAAACTCTGACAGTGACATTCCCCAATACGGCGGTTCTGTATCTTCGGACATACAAAAAGACACCGGACAAAATGAAATATGTTATCATTACACCGGGTGGGACGGTGCAGTATGATGTGCCGATTATGAAAGTACAGACATATTCACTTGATGATATTTTTGAAAAACGTCTGCTGATGCTGATTCCGTTCTACATTTTTTCACATGAGAAAGGTTTTCCGGAGTATAATAGTAATGAGCAGAAACTGGCAGAATTAAAGGCAGAATATCAGGAAATCTTGAAAAGGCTTGACGAACTGGAACAGCAGGGAGTGATTGGTGCGTTTGATAAGCGGACAATCATAGAGCTTTCCGGTGATGTAATTAAAGAGATTGCACAGAAATATGAGAATGTGCAGAAAGGTGTAGGTGATATTATGGGCGGAGCATTGATTGAAACAAGTGCAAGAAGATTAAAAAACGAAGCAGAAAATGAAACGAAAAAGCAGACAGCATTGAAACTGTTGAAAAGAGGAAAACAGACGGTTGAGGAAATAGCAGAAGATACGGGGCTAAGTATTACAGAAGTAGAGCAGCTCGCAGGGCTTCAGACAGTGTAAACAGCAGATTAGAAAATTTCATATTATGGCTATGAAACAGGGAAATAACTGATGATTCAGATTTGTTTCTCTGTTTTTTGTGTCATTTCGACAGTAACTTGTGGATATGGCAACGTCAATAAGTCCGTATCCTTGTACAGCGTCAGGGCAATTACAGAAAAAGAAAGGATTAAAAATATGGATAATGTGACCGGTAACTGCACCAGTACAAAAGCAAATATTACAGTAAAAGCGGTTTTTGACGGAAGCCAAAGCGGACAGCAGGCATTTATGAAACTGATACGGAGGAAATACCGTACCAGCGAAACTGATGCGCCAAATAGTGATATTGATAAAACGACATATATCATTGGCAAAACACAATATGCGGATTATACTAAGAACAGTGGAGCAGACATTGGCGGTACAACTGTTGGTTTTGCGGAAAATGGAGGACAGTATGATGGAAACATGGTGTCAGGAGCATGGTTTTACCGTTGCGGGTGTGTACGCTGATGACGGATATTCCGGTTTATACATGGACAGACCGGACTTCCAGAGAATGTTAGCCGACTGCAAACAGGGCAAGATTGACATTGTGGTAACTAAGGATATGTCAAGGCTTACCCGAAACAGCACACATTCGGGACAGTTGAGGAACGAATTTTTTCCAAAACACCATATCCGCTACATAGGCGTGACAGACGGCGTGGATACGGGAAAAGATGATGACCTTATCGCATTTCGCAGCGTTTTCAACGAGATTTATTCAAAGGATATCGGAAAAAAGGTACATTCCTCTTATGTCATCAAGGCGAAAAAGGGTAAGTTTACCGGATGCGTTGCACCGTTCGGCTATATGAAGTCACCGGAAGATAAAAACTTCCTGATACCGGACAAAGATACCGCTTGGATTGTGCAGAAGATATTCGGATAGGCGGCTGAAGGGCATGGAACAAACTGGATTCGGCGCAGACTGGAGGACGGGAAAATCCCCGCCCCCTGCTGGTGGAACAGGAAGAAAGGCTTGCGCAACCATGTGACCAAATGGGAAAAGGAATACGGCGAAAAGGGTATCTATATGTGGGATTTTTCCACAATCAAGCAGATACTCGCCAATCCTGTCTATATTGGAACGATAGCGTCACAGAAAGCGGACTACCGTTTCAAGGTTGGCTGGATTGGAGATAAAAAGCCGGAGGACTGGATTCAGGTGGAGAACGTACATGAGCCGCTTGTGGATATGGATACCTACAATCTTGTGCAGGAAAAAGTGAAGATGCGCAAAAGACCGGACGCATGGGGAAATTACGGGATATTTGCAGGGCTTGTCAAATGTGGGGAATGCGGCAGCACCATGAACCAGCGTGTGGCAAATGCGAAGTCAAAAACAAGGATACTGACGTGTGCAAAGTACAATCGTTACGGCGTGGCACATTGCAGCCAGCACCGATTGGAGCTTGACATGCTGTATCAGATTGTTTTGGAGCAAATACGCTCTTGTGCGGCACTCGCCCTTGCAGACGAAACAAAAGTCATGGAGGAACTGCGGAAAAGCTGCCAGTGCGACAGCGAGGAAGAAAGCAGGCGCATAAAAGAAAAGCTTTCCGAAAGTGAGCGCAGGCTTTCCGAACTGGACGTGCTGATTTCAAAACTCTATGAGGACTGGGTAGCGGGCAGGATTAACGAAACGAATTTTACTCGCATGATGGAAAAAGCACAAGGCGAACAGGAAGTCTTACAGAAAAAGGTGGATACGATGCGTGAACGTCTTAACGGGGCGGCAAGGGAACAGGAGGACAATTCAAAGTGGCTTTCATTGATAAGGCAGCATGCCGACATTAAGGAACTTGACCGGGAAATGTTACATCTGCTCATCAAAGAGATAGTTGTCCATGAGGATATGGCAGAAGGAAAACGCAGCACAACAGTGGAGATACACTTTAATTTTATGAAACAGGGAAGCCAGCTAACGGTAAAAAGTTAGGCTGATGTTTTCAAAAATCGCATACAGGGGATTGAGTTTTATCCCCTGTGGCGGAGAAATATCTACAAAACACAATCAAATCTTGAAGTTTTACAATCATTTCAATTATTATTCAACTATTTAGGTATGACACATGTGATACCGTCCGTCCTCTCCCTTTGCCACACTCCCGCACCACACCCAAAAGCCTTCCATCCTAAATCCCCCGCCAATCGGCACAGGCAGCATTTTTTCTTTTATACTAAATTCCACAGCTTTGCACCTCTCATATGTTTTTATGAAGATTCTGCATCCCTATTGTACTATAGCATAAATCCGTCTGCCGTACTTTAACTTATTTCCTGTCATATTGGATTTTTTTCTGAATGCGCCGTGGCATTACGATTATGGTATGACCCCTAATGAATACCGAAAATCAGCGAGACCGCAATAATTTTTTCTATCCCCTATTCACTCTGCCTTACAATTTTATAATAAGTCTTTGCCGTGACCAGATAACTGATTCCATACACTGCCACGAACAGCGCCATCACACTTGCCGTACACCGGATGAGCAGCCCCACATTAAACAGCGAAATCGCCGCCATAAGCCCTTTTACCATGAACATCCCTGCCAAGGTATGGAGGAGCGCACCTGCAAGGGGCAGTTCAAATACCATCAGGATCTGCCTGTGTACCGTTCCCCGGATCTCCTTATCACTCATTCCTACCTTCTGCATGATCTCAAAGCTGTTCCGGTCTTCATACCCTTCTGTAATCTGCTTATAATACATGATCAGAATCAGGCACATAAAGAAAATCAGCCCAAACAACATACCGATAAACAAAAGTCCGCCGTACATAGAGACATCATCTTCTCTGAGCGCCACGCCATTTTCAAAATTAGAATATTCCGGCCGTTCCTGCGCCCATGTGGAAAAATCCCTGATAAATCCTGCTTTTTCTTTGTCCGCACCTTCTAACACAAGGCCTACATACTGGCTCTGGCTGCCGATAAACCCCTTTACGTCCTCCACGCCGTTTGCCCTGCACCATGCTCCGATACAGTCTTCCTTTGCCTTGTTATCCCGGACTGTCATCACATATCTGGAGCCAAACAGGTTTCCGTATGCCTTAGGTTCCGGGAAGAAGTCTGTCATTTCCTCTTTCACCAAAAGCTCCCTTCCGAAAAAGTCCACGGTATCATAACCAAAATCCTGTCCGCTGCAATAGATCAGCACTTCATTTTCCGCAAGATCCACACATTCCCTCCCGGTAATGGAAGCACATTCCGCCTGCGTCAGGATATAAAAAACATAGTTGTCCTCATCAAAATAGTTATTGCCGTTCACCACAAAGCTGTTCCCATCCTTCCTTGTGGAAAGGTCCATCTTTTCATAAACATCCATCCTTGTCACATTGATTCCATACTTTTCTTCCAGCATGCCAATCTCCTGTACAGCTTCTTCCTTCGTGACTCTTCCTTCCCTAAACACCGCCATCGCATCATAAGGATTGGTAAAATGCACGATGCCGTCCATCCCCAAATACAAAGAAACGGTGCACACAAGAGTAATGATCACCATGGTGGAAAAAATGCAGATATTGGAAAGGCTGGCGGCGCTCTTTTTCATCCGGTAAAGCATTCCTGAAATAGTAATGAAATTCTTAGGCCTGTAGTAAATCCCTTTCTGTTTTTTCACCAGCTTCAAAAACGCAATACTCCCGGAGGTAAACAGCAGGTATGTTCCCACGATGACCAAAAAAACCGCTCCGAAAAAGCTGGTAAAGATCATACTGTCTATTTGGGATGTGATGGAAATATGATACCCCTTCCCTAAGGCCAAAAGCCCAAGCAGTGCCCAAACCCATAAAAGCTTTGGCTCCTTTTCCCCTTTTTTGCTTCCGCTCATCAGCTCCACCGGTTTGGCCTTCCCCATCTGCCAAAGGTTTTCCGCAAAATTGATCAGATACACCACCGCAAAAAAACCAAGGGTTTCCTGAAACGCCTTAAAATGGAATACAAATTGCGTTTCCACTGGCAGACTGCACATCCGAAGCAGAACAAGAAACAGCAATTTGGCAAGCACCAGACCAAGGATGATCCCCCCTGCTGCCACCACCCCATAGACAAGGACAGCCTCAAAAAATAACATACTGCCAATGTGTTTCTTTTCCAACCCTAAAATATTGTATAACCCAAACTCCCGCTGCCGCCTTTTAATCAAAAAACTATTTGCATAAATAAGGAATCCCAACAGGATACAAGCTAACAGCCTCTTCCCCACGGTAAGCATCATCCACGCATATGCGCTCTTTGGCAGGGTCTTTATCAGGTCATTATACAGGATTGACGCAAACACAAAATAAGTAAACACCGAAAAGACCCCTGCTGCCAGGTAAGGGTAATATACATTTCCGTTACCGACTATCCCCTTTAACGCCATCGAAGGCAAAATCCTTAACTTTTTCATTGATCTTCCTCCTCCCCGCATTCCCGCTCTATCCTTTGCGCATCCGTCTGCAGGACCGTCAGCGCATCGGAAATCATCTTATACATCTCGTCATTGCCCTGATTTCCCTTATAAATCTGGTGGAACACACAGCCGTCCTTGATAAACAGCACCCGTCCTGCATGACTGGCCGCCTGGATACTGTGAGTCACCATTAAAATAGTCTGCCCTTCCCTGTTCACTTCCCCAAAGAGCTTAAGGAGCTTTCCTGACGCCTTCGAATCCAATGCCCCCGTAGGCTCATCCGCCAGGATGATATCCGGCTCCGTAATCAGCGCCCTGCATGCCGCCGCACGCTGCTTTTGCCCGCCGGACACCTCATAAGGGTACTTTTCCAAAATATTTGTTATGGAAAGCTTTTCCGCCAGCGGTTTCAACTTTTTTTCCATTTTCTTATGATCCTCTCCTGCCAATACCAGCGGAAGATAAATATTGTCCTTTAATGACAGGGAATCCAGCAGGTTAAAATCCTGAAACACAAAGCCCAGGTGTTCCCTGCGGAACGCACAGATTTCCCGCTGTTTAATTTCAGAAAGGTCTTTTCCGTTTAGCAGGACCTGCCCGCTGCTTGCCCGGTCTAAGGAAGCCAGAATGTTTAAAAGTGTTGTCTTCCCCGACCCCGATTCTCCCATAATAGCCACATATTCCCCTTCCTCCACGGAAAAGTTCACATTGCTGAGCGCCTGTACCTTCACTGCCCCAAGCCTTGCCGTATATATCTTTTTTAAATTTTTAACCTCTAATAATGACATGTTTTCCAAACTCCTTTCTCACCCGTCGTGATACCTTAAGTATAAACAAAAGAGAAATGCCCTGCCATTTATCTGGCTAACATTTCTCCCCCGAAACTTACATTTTTGTCACTTATGCCACCACGATCCGCAACACCCTAAAATTCTTCCTGCCAAAAACCCAAAATTACCTTCGTGCCTATTCCTGGCTGGGATTTGATACGGATGGTATGGGAAAGCCTGTCCATCACCTGCCGGCACAGGTACAGACCAATACCTGTGGATCGCTCTTCCATCCGTCCGTTGGCTCCCGTAAACCCTCTTTCAAAAACCCGGGGCAGGTCACTTTCGCGAATCCCGATCCCCGTATCTTCCACTGCCAGATAATAGACCTTTCCCTGTCTTACATTCCCTTCCTCGTCGGAACCGTAAATGGATATCCCGCCTTTTTCCGTATACTTCACCGCATTGGACAAAACCTGCCCCACCACAAACAAAAGCCACTTTTCATCCGTTACCGCCCTCAGTGAAAACTCCTCCAAATGTAAAGAAAGCCCGCTGCGGGAAAACAGCACAAAATGCTTTTTAAGCGCCTGCTTTACCACATTTCTCACATCACAATATTGAAAAAGAAGGTCGGAGGAAACACTTTCTAACCGGGCATAAGTAAGAGCCATCTCTGCATATTGCTCAATCTTAAACAACTCCTCAAGTTTCTCCCCCTCCTCCAAAAGCAGCAGCCGAAGCGCCGCAATAGGCGTTTTCACCTGATGAATCCACATGGTGTAATAATCCATCATATCTTTTTTCTTTTCATCATAGGCTATACAGAGCCTTTTCTTTTCCTGCTCCACATCCATTAACATCTGCCGGTAAAGCTGTTCCTTCACATCACCGCCCTCCGGCAGAAACTGCATCCTCTCTTCCCCTTTTACCAGTGCGGTAAACAAGTCAAGACATTTTTTCCTGTACTTTCGGTAATCAAAGACTGCATAGAGCGCCCCAAAAAAGACCACGATCACCACCGCATAGAGCATGTTCCAAAACGCATTTCCATATCCGTATAACGCTGTTAAAGAAAGGAAAACTGCCGTAATAAACAAGTACAAACAGACAATGGCCAGCCTGCTTTTCAGATAAGAACCGATGATCCGTCCTTCCACCCTTCCTTTTTTTAAAAAATAATTTTTTTTCATGCTATCCATTGCCAAGTTGATACCCAACTCCTTTTTTTGTCAAAATAAAATTTTGAACCCCCGCCTCTTCCAGCTTTTTCCGAAGCCGGTTCATATTTACCGTCAGTGTATTATCATCCACGAAGTATTCATTGTCCCACAACCGTTTCATAATTTCTTCCCGGCTCACTGTCTTTCCCGCACGTTCATAAAGAAACTGCAAAATACGGAACTCATTTTTAGAAAGCTCCAGCCGTTTCCCCTCATACAAAAGGCTCATATCCGAAAGATTTAAGATTACCCCGGCATGTTCCGCCACTGCAGACTGATTTTGAAAAGAATAGGTCCGTCTAAGGATTGCCTGGATCTTTGCCAAAAGCACCTCTAAGTCATAAGGCTTTACAATAAAGTCATCCCCGCCCATGTTCATTGCCATGACAATATTCATATTATCAGCCGCCGACGAGACGAACACCACCGGAACCTGGGAAATTTTCCGTATCTCCCCGCACCAGTAATAGCCATTATAAAAAGGCAGCCCGATATCCAGTAACACAAGCTGGGGATCAAAGGAGATAAACTGGGTCAGAATGTTTTCAAAATTATCCACGCACACCGCCTCATACCCCCATTTTGCTAAATGTTTCTCAACCTGTTTTGAAATAACCCTATCATCTTCAACGATCAATATCCTGTACATTCTTCATTCTCCTGTATCGCAAAAATCCTGACCATAACTATCATAGCAAGTTATACTTTTGAAATCAATGAAGAAATCATATCATTTTCCTTATGGGAACCGGCTCTGTTTCGGGAGAAACGTACGGTTGAATTTTACCTGTTTGTATGCTAACATGATTACCAAAATCTTCCAATTATTAGAACAGTAATTCCCTTAGATAAAATTTGATAAAGGAAAACAAATGAAAAAAGAATACTTAGCTCAAAATGTATACTACGCTCTTCAAGAACGTTTCCAATTCCTGTTTAAGGAATTTGACAATATTTTTGTATCTTTTTCCGGTGGCAAGGACAGCGGTCTTTTATTAAACCTGCTGCTGGATTTCCAAAAAAAATATTATCCTTTAAGACGGATTGGTGTCTTCCATCAGGATTTCGAGGCTCAGTATACCGTGACTACCGAATATGTAGAAAGAACCTTTGAGCGGATTGGGAATGATGCCGAACGCTATTGGGTCTGCCTGCCTATGGCCACAAGAACGGCTCTTAGCAGCTATGAGATGTACTGGTATCCCTGGGATGACACCAAACAGGACGCCTGGGTGCGCCCCATGCCGGATCATCCCTATGTCATCAACCTTAAAAATAACCCCATGAGCACCTATAAATACCGGATGCATCAGGAAGATCTTGCCAAGCAGTTCAGCCGATGGTACCGCATATCCCATGGCAGAAAAAAAACGGTCTGTCTGCTGGGAATCCGCGCAAATGAATCCCTTCAGCGGTACAGCGGCATCTTAAACCGGAAAAACGGGTACCAAAACACCTGCTGGATCAGCAAACAGTTTAAAGATGTGTGGTGCGCTTCTCCCATGTATGACTGGACCGTCTATGATGTATGGCATGCTAATTATCTGTTCCAATACGACTATAACCGTTTATATGACCTGTATTATATGGCAGGCTTAAAGCCGGAACAAATGCGGGTGGCATCCCCTTTTAACGACTATGCCAAAGACAGCCTGAATCTTTACCGCGTCATCGACCCGGAAACCTGGGTAAAGCTGGTAGGCAGAGTGCGGGGGGCAAACTTTGGTTCCATCTACGGAAAGACCAAGGCTCTCGGATACAAAAACATCTCGCTCCCGGAAGGTCATACCTGGGAATCCTATACCCGTTTTTTGCTTGCCACTCTTCCCGCAAGGCTGAGGCAGAACTATATCAATAAATTTAAGACGTCCATTGACTTTTGGCATAACGTAGGCGGCGGCCTGGAGGAAGAAACCATACAGGAATTAGAGGAACACGGTTATAATATCCGCCGTAACGGCGTCTCCAACTATACCCTTATGAAAAATACACGGATCATATTTGTTGGGAAGATTCCTGATCACACGGATGATATCAAATCTACCAAAGAGATCCCCAGTTGGAAACGAATGTGTTTTTGTATCCTGAAAAATGACCACATCTGCCGCTCCATGGGCTTTGGCATTACCCGTGAACAACAAAAAAGTATTAACCTTCTGAAAGAAAAATACAAAAGACTTATAGAAAGGCCGGAACAATAATATGACATTTAACAGCCCTGTATACAAGATCATTCCCGTTCCCGTAGAAAAAATCGAACCTAACACTTATAACCCTAACTCTGTGGCGCCGCCGGAATTATCCCTTTTGTACGACAGCATCAAAGAAGACGGTTATACCATGCCCATCGTCTGTTATTATGATAAAAGCCGCGATACCTACATCATTGTAGACGGCTTCCACCGTTACCGCGTTATACTGGACCATCCGGATATTTACGACAGGGAACAGGGAATGCTGCCGGTTTCCGTCATTGACAAGCCTATTGACTGCCGCATGGCAAGCACCATCCGCCACAACCGGGCAAGAGGCTCCCACGACGTGGATCTGATGAGCAACATCATCAAAGAACTGCACGAACTTGGACGTTCCGATGCCTGGATCTCAAAACACCTGGGCATGGAAAAAGATGAAATACTCCGGCTCAAGCAGATCACAGGGCTTGCCGCCCTTTTTAAAGATATCAACTTTGGAAAAGCATGGAAAGCGGTAGAAGAAAACCTGGACGAAAATATATAGCCCGGATATGGCTAATTGTTTATTTTCGGACTTCATAAGATGATAACATTATAAATATAAAGCAGGTGTTTATAATGATATCCTTTGAGCCCTTATGGAAAACGATGCGGCAAAAAAATATTTCCCAATACTCACTGATCCGGAACTATAATATCAGCTCCGGACAGCTTGACAGGCTGCGTAAAAACAGCAACGTAAGCACTTATACCCTTAACCGGCTATGCGAAATCCTAAAATGCGACCTTAGCGATATCGCAATATTTATCCCTGCGGAAAAAGAAGGGGATTGAACTTCAGTACCCGTAAGAAAACGGCACACTCAGCGTGCCGTTTTCATTACCCAATTTCTATCTTACAAATATGCATGGCGTTGGGTTTCCCTTCCATCAAAACAACTTTCATGTGCTTTCTGAAAATGAAATTCATAATCCTGTATTTTGTATAGATTCCTTTTAGGGATTTTGATTTTAAAGTTATGACCATTTTTTTCCTCCATGAGCTGCAGCCTATTTCACCAGTATTCTATTATTTCCTATTATAGCCCACAAAAGAGCAATAGTCAACAAACGGGCGTGCGTAGGTGAAAAAAGATTAACAAATCCCCAATTTATTTTTGTGCAAAATATTACATTTTCCATACGGGAATGCGCAATTTTTTTCTTTGCCCTTTATCACCGGACCGGCAGCTCCTTTGCAAAGAGCCGGACCATGTCCTTTGCGTCTTCCATGCTGGAAGCGTCGTACCATACCACTGTCTTTTGTTCCTTTAAAAGGTCCATGTTTCCCAGAATTTCTTCCCGGGTAAGGCGCAGTACCGGGATCACATTTGAAAAATGCTCCCTGTTACGCTTATAGACCTCCACCGCCCGATCCGTATTAGGATCAGAGGAAAGCTCCATTAAACGTATATTGGGCATAGAAGCCGCCACGGCAAGGCATCGCTCACTAAGCGCATGCATATGTAGAAATACCTCATCAAATTGGCGGTAGACCCATTCTGTCCGGGGCCGGCCAAATTCTTCAAACAGTTCCACCGAAATCATGGTAGTGGTATCTTCAGATACATGCCCTAATCCCCTGCCCGGGAGCCATTCTCCAAAACCTGTCACTACCCCGCCATACACATCCCCTGCTGCCTGTATCTGTTTTTCATAATTCCAGACAAGTGCATCCGCACAATAGTCCAATAAAGCCTTCAGTTCATCCGGCTCCTCATAAAAATCATAAAAAAACTCATTGCCCCTTAATGTATTAGCCATTTCCAAAGGACCTGACGCTCCCCGCACCATGGGAAGAAAATACTCCCCATATTTTTCGCGCATATAAGCAATCCCCCCATTTACCATCTTAAATACCGGGTTTTCCTCATCCATTGCAAGCTTGCCAAGTTCCCCCGGCGCTTCCAGCACCGCATGATGCCAGCTCGTATCCCTTTCATAATCCACCCGGCCGCCCAAAAACGCAGTATGCTCGGCAATTCCGTACCATGGCCCTTCTGCGGGAATTGTATCATCCATAAGTTCCCTGCGCCGCTCCATCCGGTTCACATACCGCATAGCCCGTGCATCCAAATAACGGTACATATCATCCGGAAAACGATAATCCGTCAGGGGAATCAAAACCGGCGGCTCCGCGGCAATCTCTTTCACCTTTAAAAGCGCACAGCCCACAGCCCGGGTATCATAAAACGTCCGGGTCTTCGAAATACATTCCGCAACCCTCTCCTTATCCATCTTTCTCATTCCGCAGCCTCCCTTTCCGCCACACATCTTCAAGTATGGTTCATTTTCCAGCAAAATTTGTATTCGCCGCTCCCAAGCTCCATCCCGCTTTCATCTATGCGGGATGGAAGGACAAGGCGCGCCCTTGTTCCAAAAGGAATCTTAGCGGTAAAAAACATCCTATCCTCTTTTTTCTCCCAACTTACCTGTATTGCGCCATGGGGGGTTTCCACGCTGCACGAAAGTGACCCGATCTCCAGATCAAGGGCAGGTGAAAGCAGAAAGCGGCGGTAAGCAGGAACATCTTCCTTAAGGCGGATACCTGCAAAATACCGGTAAAATACCGCTGACACGTCAGAAAACATGTAATGATTATGGGAACCGCCTAAGTTCCAGCACTCCGCCAACGTGGTACACCCATGGTCCATCCAATACTGATATCCCGGGTAATCCTTTCTTGTCAGCATTTTGTAGATCACTTCTGTATACCCATATTCCCCAAGCATACGCAGCACATACTTTGACCCTAAAATGCCATAATCAATATGCCAGCCATTATCCCGGATTCGTTTCACCAGCCCTTCCATCAGCCTTGCTTCCTCTAACGGGCCAAGTAAATGGTGAAAGGCTGCGCAGCCATCCGATGTCTGACAGTTTCCCGCCACCCGGCCGGTCACATCATCCACAAATCTTTCCACCAGTGCCTTTTTGATCTCCCTGCTCTTTTCCAGATAAGGATCTTCCATCCCTAAGATGCGGCTCATCTTTGAAAGCAGACAGGCGCTTTGGTAATAACATGCCGTGTCCGTCAGGGCAACCGGCGCCTTAAAGGTTCCCATATTGACCGCTATCGCCGGACCGTCAAAAGGTGCGCACCAGTCTCCAATCCCATAGTCCACCATATGCCCCTCCGCCATACTTGACATAAGATCAAAATGCCGGCAGATATACGGATAATACCGTTCCAAAACAGACTTGTCCCCTGTATGGTTATATAATGCCCAGGGCAGAGTAGTCAGCACCATGGACCAATCCGGTCCATTCCCCCAATTATAGCCCCAGCCCGTAGACGGGCATACACAAGGAATGGAGCCGTCCGGCCTTTGACTTTGGCACAAGTCTTCCAGCCATTTTTCCAAAAATAAGTAAGAATCATAATTCATTAAAAGCTGGTCGTGTGAAGCGCCTATATCCCCTGTCCACGCATTTTTCTCGCGGTGGGGACAGTCCGTGGGGATTCCCTGGCAATTAGAGATACTGGACCAATGACACAGCCTTTGGATTGCCGTCAAAGTTTCGTCGGAACACATAAAATAGCCTGTCCTTTCAAACGATGTATGCATCACCAACCCTGTAATACAAGAATCCGGCAAATCTTCCGGCAGTCCTTCCACCTCCACATACCGGAAACCATGATACACAAAGCAGGGAGTCCATTCTTCCGGTCCATTGCTTTTTTTGACATATCGATCCGTCTGAAACTGGCCGGAACGGACAAAGCCGCTAATATGTCTCTGCTCCACATGTTCCCCATCCCCGGTAAGATCCTCGCTGTAGCGCAGCGTAATTTCCGCTCCGGCAGGCCCGTAAGCCGTTAGGCGTACTTTCCCTGCAAAGTTCTGCCCCAGATCAAAAATCCAGTTTCCTTCTTTGGTACGATAATAAGAAACCGGCACAATTTCCTGCATTACCTTCACCGGCTGCATTTCCGCTGCCTGCAGCTTCCCACCTGCCCCCCGGACCACCTGTGCGTTTTCCCATCCCTTTTCCTGATATCCGCTTTGGTTCCACCCGCCAATCTCTAACCGGGCATCATAATGTTCACCGTTGCGGATCGAGTTAAAGATGATGGGTCCTGTTGACGTTTTCCAGCCTTTGTCCGAACAAATACATTCCTGCCTTCCATCCTCATAAGTAAGATACAGTTCACACAAAAGCTTTGGCACCGACCTCCAGCCTGCCTGCCGGATGTTCCATGCATCCTCCGTAATACAGTTATACCATCCATTTCCCAGGACTACGCCAAGCGCCGCCTCTCCTTCCTCAGGCAGATATCCGGCCACATCATATGTCCTGTAATAGGACATAGTATCGTATTTGGTAAAAGCAGGCTCCAGCAAATGATCCGATATTTTCTTCCCTTCTATAAATGCTTCGTAATAGCCAAGTCCGCATATATATAATCTGGCATCTTTTACCCTGCCGCAGATTGAAAACTTACGGCGCAGATAAGGTGCTTTGGCATCTGTCTTGTCCATTTTCAAAAAAGGAGCGCTGATCCATTTCGCCTGCCATGGCTCATCAAGCTTTCCTGTCTCAAAAAAACCCACCTTCCCCTTTGCCATCTCACCGGTACGGTTCCACGCCATGATAAGGAAATAATACCGTTTGCGGGGCATAAGCGCTTTCCCCTTATAGTGTACGCTTACATTTTCATCCCCCTCTATCCGCCCGCTGTCCCACATATCCCCTATTCCCGCTTCCACAAGCCCCACATCACCGGACACTAAAATGCGGTACGATGTCTGAATATCCTCCGGCACATCTGAATCCATTCTCCAGCCAAATTCGGGAATGCGGTCCAGGCCCAGCGGATTTTCCTGATGATTACATCTGCATTGCACAATCTTAAAATTCCCCATCTTAAACCTCCCGATACCAGCCCGCCTTATGAGCTATCCGATACATGGCAATCACGTTTTCCACAGGGGTATTGTCCTGTAGATAATGCGTCGGTGCCAGGCAGTACCCCCTGCAGGGCATCATGGTTTCTAATGTCTGCGCTACATCTTTCTCCACTTCCTCCGGTGTCATGTCAGCTAATTTCGCCGTGGAAATACAGCCATGGAAAGCCAGTCTGCTTCCATATGTTTTTACCAGATAATCAGGGGCCATATCTGCCGCCTCAGGCTGCAGGGTATCAACAGCACGGATCCCCATTTCAATAAAATCCTCGAACGCCCAGCTTGAACTGCCACAGCAATGAATCATCACCGGCTTGCCGTAAGATGCCGCCAGGTCAATCAGCGGCTGGTGGCGCGGACGAATCTGTTCCCGAAACATAGCAAGGCTGATCAGGGGCGCTCTCTGTGTTCCCAGGTCCTCCCCCGTCCAGATAAAATCCACATAGTCTTTACATTTATCCAGCATGCGTTCAAACATAGCAAGCTCCGCCTTCATTCTCCGGTCAAGTAGTTCCATCACACTTTCCGTTTCCAGCGCCAGATCCATATAAATATTTTCCATCCCCCGGATCATACCTGTATTGTTCATCACATCCGATATGCCGGGATGCCCAAAATAAACCGCCTTATGTTTATATGCCTTGCACCGCTCTAATAAATTGTCATAATCAAAATCATCCGCATCCGGAACCGGCCAATTGGCAATCAGTTCATCATCCGCATCCGCTAACGGAAAATCACAATAATCCCAGTAGCCGCTATCCCCATGAGATACCCACCGGGTAATTGCCCCGGTAAGCGGGTTCACATGGCGGTTCGGTCCTTTTTCCTGAAACAAAGGCCTTCCGGTATAAACAGGCATCAGACCTTTAAAATCCACACCCAATGCATTATTTACATGATCCCGGTCGTCCGGCACACTCAGATATGCCGCTACCCGTTTATGAATACCCGGATTGGCAAAAAAACTGATAGGCACCCGGTCTGCCTTTTCATGGTGAAACGTCCGCATGACCCGCTCTTTTGACGACATTGTTCCCGCAAACTGATCGATCATCTTTTTATCCTCCTTCTTTCCAAGCTAGTCCGGGGAAGTTTGTATCCCAATATACTGCCCCGGCGTAACTCCCTCTAACTCCTTAAATTTCCTGATAAAATAATAAGGATACGTAAATCCCACCGCCTCAGAAACCGCATTAATACTCATAGATCCGGAAGACAGCAGCTCCTTGCTGCGCCCAATCCTCTTAAACGTGATATACTCGGAAAATGTCCTGTGGGATGCCTCCTTGACAATTCGGCTGATCTGGCTGGAAGGTATGGAAAGTTCTTCCGCAATCTTGCTTAAGCATATGTCATTTTCACAAAAATGCTCTTCGATATACGCTAACACCTCCCGGCCTATATTATCCTCACTTTCATCAGGGCGGCTGGCAATCCTGCAAAGAATTTCACGAATGTAGCCCATAAATACCAAATATAACTCTTCCAATGTCACACATGTCTCAAAGCTGCTTCTCTCCAGCCTCTCCACCGGGATAGAAAGATTTTCCAGCCTTAGGGAAATATTTTCCTGCATCACCGCAAGGTAATGGTTAATCTCCCTGTCTTTGATCAGATACAAACCACTTTGAAAATCTTCAAATATTGCATCAATATGACGGATGCACGCCTCCTCATTACCTGCCATTAAATTATTGATGATATGTTTTTCATGTCGTACCGGAAAAGGATACACGGGAAGCGCCCTGTCAATTTCCTCAAAGGCAATTACCTGATACGGGAAAAGATACCGGTACCAAAACGTCTCATAACATTCCTGATAACCGTTCCTTAACTGTTCCACCCCCATTTTCACCTGAGATACCACACAATAAACACCGGCACCTGTTTTAAAAGAAGCGATCATATTTTCGCATTGGAGCTGCACATATCTTCTAAACTGCACATCCCCATAGTTCCCGGAATTGCTGAAAATGACCGCCACCGTATCCCCGGACATTTTAATAGCAAAAAAATGACATTCTTTCTCATTTTGCGCTGCGATCTTGATGCATTGACTGAGAAATTCCTCTGTGTCCGACAAAAGCCCTATGCGGAACACCCCTACCACATGTTTTTCGTCTTCCCCCATTGTACGATCCCAAAATGTGGTATCCACCGTGTTCCCGGATTGGACAAGAAAATCCCTGAAATTAGATTTCTTGGCAATCTGTACCATTTTGCGGATTGGCAGGGTGGAATACACCACCGTCACGATCATCACTGTCACCGCCACCCCAAGGGCGGCAAAGATCCACAGGGCAAAACGTAAAAAACCGGATTCTAACGGCGGCATTGTGCTTTCGAACACAAAGGTCAGATCCAATATTTCTGAATATACCTCAGCGCTGATCATTCCTTCCTCAATGGGCAGTTCTTCCTGTTTGATAAACAGATATTCCGGGTTCCGATGAAACACCACATACCCCTCCTGATCCACCAGATAAAAATTTTTGTGTTGTTCTAACTCAAAATTTCTTAAGATCATGGAGTATAACGTCCGGGTATTTACATTTACACACAAATATACCTTCCCGTTACTTCCGCCTCCCGGCACAATATAGCTGATCACAAGCGGCATCTCACGGGGATCTGATATGACAGCCGTGGAATAAAGCAAATGAGGACCAACCTGATAAGACCTTGTATAAGATTTCTCTTCAAAAATTTTCTTGTCACTGAAATTTTGCAGGCTCATGATGGAATAAGGCATAGAAACGGAACTATATACCATCTCATCCTCTTCATAATACAAACATGCCGAATGGATATAAGGATTCATCACGTTGATAGAATCCAGCATACTTAAAATTGCTTTTTGGTTCTGCATCTCCCCCCGTTCTTTTGCAGAAAAGCGCAGCAATTCCTGGTTACTGTAAATAGCGTCATGAGCAATCTCTTTTGTGTTCTGGATGTACAGTTCATACACAGATGCCACCTGGTTTACCATCACCTGATTTAACTCAGCCACGGATTTTTGATATGCCCTGCGCTCGGAAAAATGAAAAAGCAGCATAACAAACATAGCAAAGACCAACAGCAGCACCGCCGTGATTGCCAGCAGCTTTTTTCTGATCCTATACAGCACAAATTCCTTTTTATACTTAATAAAAAAAGATTTTCTCATCTACCCCTGTACCCCTTCTCCTTTATAGTACAGTATAGCCAGGCCGCACATTACCTGAGCGTTATTTTACGCGGATGGAAAGGCAGCGGTCAAAATTTGTCACATCATTGAAAAAAATATTAAAACGCTGTCCGGAAGCAGGTACTGCGCCAAAAAGACCATTTATTACATCATTGGCCGCAAATGCCGGACCGATGCAGACCGTATCTTTGCCGTCAAACAGACAAAGCTCCCCCCGCTCTGCAATCAGTGTTCCTCCGGCAGAAGCCGGGATGCGGAATCCGCCGCCTTTAATAAGGACATTAGGCACAACCCCCAGTTCAAAACGGATGGTGGAAGCCGGACATCCGCTGGTATGTATCCGGATATCATAGCCATCCTCCACAGGCGTGACCGTCACGTTTACTTTTACTGAAATATGCCCTGTTGTCCTGCGGGCAGCCTGATCCATCTCCCACCAATCGGAGGTTCCCTGATATTCCCCAAAGGGCTGGTAATATTTCCCTGTGCCCTCATATTCCATCTCATAGCCATTTCCATCAGCTCTGATATTTTCCATCAACAGATGACGGCAGTTAAAAAAGCTGATACCCCCTTTGATATAAAAATCAATGTCACCTTTTTTCAGGAACAAAAAAGACGGCTGCCCCTCAACGGCCCAAAGATTCAGCCCTTTCCGGCTGAGGCGCAAAAGGCCGGACTCTTTTAACAGGCGGTCTACTTCAAACAATTCCCTGCCGGCAGGTTCAGGCAGATTTCCAAAAGCCTCCGGGAACAACATTAAGTCCTCCACCGCCAGCGGAAACCTCCTGCCGTTCTCCATACATTCCTTAAGCAGCGATACCCCGATTGCCCGAAGTCTTTCATCTTTTAACGCATACCCGCACAGAAGATATTGATAGGCATATTTCTCCGCATAAGGTGCGGTGCCTTTATCCTGCCTTTTAGAATTTTCCGTAAAGATTGAAAAATCCGTATGGTAAAAGACCGGCATCATCTTAAGGTTGCGCCGGACAAATTCCAGCAGTTCCGTTTTCTCAAGTTCCTGTGCAAGTATCAGCAGCGCACGATTATTGATCTCGTTATATCCCCCTGCGGAACGCTCTGCAAATTCCCCGTCCTCATTGCAGTCAATGCCCTCAGCCAGGTACTGCCCGATACGTTCCAAATAACTCTCATCCGGTATCAGGGAATGAATCAGGGCTAAGGCTGCCGAGATCACCCAGCGGTGGTTTGGCGTGTGGAAGCCTTCCACAACCATGCCATCACCCATACGCTTTAACAGATAAAACAACTTTTCTTTCAACACTTTTTCTTCCTGGGTTCCGGCATCAATAAGCTTTGCGGGCTTTGCCAGCGCCAGTGCCACAAAGGCGGTATCCGGTGCCGAATGGAAATTACAGGCAAAATAATCAATGGTTCCGTCTGAATGAAGATGATTGATCAAGTGTTCTATCAGCCCTTCCGCACACCTGAGAGCTTCCGGATCCTTGTAGTATCTGCTCTTTTGGCAAAAATACAATACCATAGGCTTTGCTGCCGCCCCGCCGCAGTTTTCCGCCACAACACCAAAGTCCTTGCTGTAATACCCTCCAAAATCCGCATCTTCCCGATCCATGATCTGATACTTTCTCAACGTCTCATATTCTTTTTCATATTCCCGTACACTACGCTCTAAATAATCCATGTTACCTTTCTCCCTTCCACAACTCCTGAGACTCCCATACCAATAGCTCCACAAGCATGATCAATGCTAAATTCTGTCCGTAACCGGTAGGCCGCAAAGGAACATTTTTATAATAGTCTAACGTATCCGCCACGATTGTTCCATAAGACACTTGTCCTACTAACCCGTCTGGCCCGATATGGCTGCACACCGCTTTCGCCGCCTTAAGTGCCGCTTCCTGACATGCCGGGGAAAGAAGTCCTGCCCGCACTCCCTTAAGCAGACCGTAAGCCAACCCCGATGAACCGGATACCTCCAGATAAGCATCTTCATGGTCTATCAACGTGTGCCACAATCCTTCCGGTGACTGATAGCGGCATAATGTGTTTGACTGCAAGCGGTAAGCCCCCAATATCAAATCACTTACCCATTCTTCCAATTCTAACAGTTCCGGCAGCTCCGCTGCAGCAATGGCAAACCAGCAATTTCCCCTTGCCCAATAAGCGCCGGCAAAATTATCCCGCTGCCGAAAAGACCAGCCATGACTCCATAACCCAGTTTTTTTATCCGCAAGATAATAAATATGAAGCAAAAACTGTTTTTTACATTCCTCCGCATAACGCTGGCTGCCAGTCACGGAAGCAATTTTAGCCAGAAACAAAACAGCCATAAACACGGTATCAGACCAAAGCTGCTGGTGGTTATCGGAATCCATCGTAATATGCTGAAAACCTCCCATCTCTGTCCTGGGCAGCCCATCGAGAAGCCAATCCGCACAATATTCACAATATTCCAAATATTCCTTGCGCCCTGTCTCCTCATACAAAAAACACAGTGTCAAAAGCGGCGCCATGGTATTAATATTGTGTGTGATCAGCCGGTTCAGCTTAGTATCAAACCACCGGGTCAAATAATCCAGATACTGCCCCTTTCCCGTAAGCCTGTAATATTTCCATATCCCATAAAGCGCCACCCCCTGAGACCAATCCCAAATTTCCATATCAAATAAGATATTATTATCCTCCTTCTGGTCATCAACGATATGAGCCAGTATCTGTGTGCACATCCGGTTAATTTCCTTACTTTCCCATTCCATGTCCATCGTTTTTCCTTTCCCGATTATTTTGGCATGTGCCGCAATGCCCTGTCCAGATCCCCTATGATCGTATTTACATCTTCCAGCCCGATCGAGATACGTACCAGCCCTTTCGGGATTCCCTGAAATTCTAACTGTTCCAGGTTCTGGCTAAGTCCCGGTGTATTCACCACGCTTTCAAATCCACCCCAGCTAGGTCCTTCCTCAAATACTTCAAGGGATTTTACCATGTTATAAACGGCCTCATGATCCCCATCCGGCACAAAGCTCAGTAACCCGCTGAAACCTGTCATCTGCTTTTCCGCCATTTCATTTCCTTCATCACTTACAAGCCCCGGATAGTACACACGGCATACCCGTGGATGACTTTTCAGAAAATGAGCCACCTTTTGGGCCGATTGGCTGTGCCTTTCCATCCGCACCTCCAGCGTCCGCAGGCTCCGGGTCAAAAGCCATGCCGCAAAAGGATCCATACATGCCCCGTAAGATGCCCTTGGTCCATTCCGTAATCGATCCATTCCTTCCCTGCTGCCAATTACCACACCCCCAAGGACATCGCTGTGCCCTCCCAAGTACTTGGTTGCGGAGTGTATGCTGTAATCAATCCCCAAATCCAGCGGTTTCTGGTAAAGGGGGGTCGCCCAGGTATTGTCCAGGACCGTCACTGCCCCACATTCCTGCGCCATGGAAGCAATCTCCTTAAGGGGAAGCACACGGAAAATATTGGACGAGGGGGATTCCAGGTAAAACACCTTCGTATTTCGCCGCAGGCTGCTTTCCACCTCCCGCCGTGAAAAACGCTCCAGATACGTCACCTCAACGCCAAATTTTTTCATCTCCGTATCCAAAAAACCAATCACGGGATAATATGCGCTTTTAAGGGCCAGCACATGGTCTCCCGCCTTTAACAGGGAGGAAAGCGTGGCCGTGATGGCGGCAATGCCGGATGCGAATACCCTGGCCTCAGGCGCATGTTCCAATGCCGCCAGCTTCCTTTCCAGTATTTCTATCGTGGGGTTGTTGATGCGGGTGTAGCTGTAACCATGGTTTTCATGCTTACGGGTAAACAGCGTATTTTGGAACAACGGCGGCACAATCGCCCCCAGATAACGGTCATAGTCGTCCCCCAAATGGGTACAGATATCCGCAGCTTGGTGCGGGTCTTTCATGATGATGCCCTCCTTTACTTGTTTTTAGTCTCATAGATTCTGTCCTACATAAGGAAAATGTCTTCATACTCCCTCTTTTCCGCAATCGGGAAAAAATCGCCCGGCATATGGTACACCGGCTTTTTGCCGTACCTGTCCCGCCCTGTCACAAGCTGCCCCGGCTTTAAACTGGTCATCCGCCTATCACATCCTCGTAGCTGCCCCATGTTCCTGCCCGTCGCAGCACCGTCACAAAATCCAATTGGTTGCAACGGTTTGGGTACGAGGAAAACACTACTTTCCCGTCAAAATCCACACGGCTTCCGTCAATCATGCCGTATGTGCGCCCGTCACTGACCAAAAATTTGGCATCGGTCTCAAACTTGCCGTAAACCGCGCGGCCAATCTCGTAGGAATACGCCGGACGCAGGTTTTTATCTTCAATACCTGCCTGGTCATCACACTGGATTCCGATGGTATAACCCATCCCGCCGGCTTTTAACTGCACCGTTAAGTTTCGCCCCAAATGGGTCTGCCCCACCTTAAGGGAATGTGCAATTTCCAAAGCCCGGGTTTTCTGCATCTCCAAAACTTCCGGTGTTTTTCCTGTCTCGGGGATCAGTAAAGACACATAAGAGTAATATTCCCCAAAGCCATAGTAGCGGGTGGTATAACAGGAAAGCGCCGTTTCCTGCCGATAATTACGACGCTGCGTTTCCAGGGAATACGACACCCCCTTCCCCGCAAACACAATGCATAAAGACTGCTCCGTACTTGGAAGCGGGTGCCCTGCCTCCGGCCCCGTTTCTGGCCGGTATCTGTGGAAATGACATAGCCCTTCGGCCGTCTCCGCCGCTGCCCGGAAGATACCCGGTTCCACCTGCTCAATCTGCTCCGCATGGTACATCACCCCAGTGGTCATATCCTGGGAACGGTACGCATGCACCGTGTCCACCACCACAAAAAGCTTTTCCCTTTTCAGGTAAATGATATGCCTGTCCGCCTGCGCGCCGTGGAAATCATCATAGAGCCGCGTCTTTACCACCTCCCCACAGCCGAACTGATGGAAGTAAATTTTTTCGGTCCTGACCGGCAGGTAGTCACCGATATTTTCCGCATACTCCAAAAACCCCTTTTCCTTAAACATCCTTCCGTTCCGCATGACCAGCCGGTTATGGTAAAAATCAGCCCGGTAATGTCCGTTTGTGGTAAAGCTGTCCCGATACCCCCCATCCCGCAGCAGCACCGCCCCGCCGGCGCACAATGCGCAGATTGACTGCTCGTCCGCATGGCCATGGTGGGGCTTTTCCGCATGCACGGGGATGGTATTCTGCAGGTAATCCCTCGTCAGCTTCCCGTAAGGCCCCACATCCCTGTAATTGTAAAAAAGATAAACCCCATCTTCTTTCCAGCTATCTCTAAAGACCACCTTTTTCCCCACCAGTTCATCTAGCGCCTCACAGCTTAGTAACTCCGGCTCTGCCGGTTCAATACTGTCATCCGCCCAGACAAAGGCGTTGGTCATGCCCCGCTCATACTGCACACCGTTATCCATCGTCCGGTTCTTAACCATGTTGCGGAACTGCCGTTCAATGGCATATTTCAGCACACCGTCATTGTGACGCTTTGCCATCAGTTCCATGGCGCCAAGGCTTAAGCAGGAAGACGTGCCAGAATCAAACCTGGTATCCCCAAACTCGGGAAGCCCGCCGGAGGGCAGGAGCATCGCCGTGTAATAATGGCAGTAATAGCTTAAGATCTGCTCAATCCGGAAATTCCATATCCCGCGGTACTGGGTATACTCCGCAATACCATTCAGCCAAAGCCCCAGATAACTGGTTGCGTCTTCAACGGACCAATTTCCCAGACTGTCCTCGAACAGCATATCTGCCAGCTTTATGCAATGGTCCGCAGATCCATGGCCTGGAAACAGCTTTGCAAACAAAAGTAACGAAATCGCCCGCAATACGGCCCGGTTATGGCGCCCCCATTCACAATCCCGGAAAATATGGTTCACCTCCGCATAACACAGGACTTCCAGCCTGTTCCATTCTTCCTGCGAAAAAGCATCCCTCCCTATGAGATACAGCCCCCGCAAAACAGGCGTAAAAGAAAAAATTGTCTCCACCACCTGAAAATGCCACGGATCCGCATCATTTTCTTCCAGGGCCTCCAGTGCGTTCTTGGCCGGGCCTTCAATGGGTTTCCCGTCTTCTTCCTTCCTATTATAAAAAGGTAATGCTCCGTCCTGGTAACGCCTGACAAGCTCATCCTGCACGGAAAGGAAAACCCCCAAATCCTCTTTTGTCCGCCCCAGCCATTTTGTATCGCCTGTATCATTGTACATCACGGCGTCCAGCGCCGTCAGATGTCCCAGCCAGGAGAGCGCCCAGATATTCCCGGTCTCAAAAAACTCCTCCTTATTTTTTTGAAGGCCAGCCCCCTCCTCCATACGGACCTTTTCCGACATTTCCACAATATGCCGTGCATACTCCTTCTTTAACATAGCCTTAATTCCCCCTATAGTTCTTTTTCGCTTTCATAGTAATGCATTCAAAGCAGCAAACACAATCATAAAATCACCATTCCGGTAATCTTTTTTCCATTCCGCTGCTCTCCCTTATACTTTTTGTCCAATATGCAATAATAATTTTATTGTGCGCAATAGTATTATTGTGGAATTTGTGCAAAGCAATGCGTATAAAACAGTTGTTTAAGAAATTTATTGTGCATTTGAACGAATTACTATTTCCACCCATAAATTCCCCCTCTATAATAAAAACACCAAAAACAAGCAAACTGACAGAAAGGATGGTCTTACATGAAACACACCAGCTCGAAACCAAGGACAAAGCAGAACTGTTTTCAGGCTGCCTGCAGATATATATGGAGATACAAATATCTATATCTTCTCCTTGTACCCGCCGTTTTATATTTTTTAATCTTCCATTACATTCCCATGTATGGTGTCATCATTTCCTTTAAAGATTACAGTTTTAAAAAAGGGATTTTAGGCAGCGACTGGGTAGGATTTGAAAACTTCATATATATGTTCAAACTAAATGATTTTTACCGTGTGTTCCGAAATTCTTTTTTCCTTAGTTTCCTTCGTCTGGTATTTGAATTTCCGGTACCCATCATAATTGCTCTGCTGCTGAATGAAATTAGCAGCAAACGTTTTAAAAAACTTACCCAGACCGCTATCTATCTGCCGCATTTTATTTCCTGGGCTGTGATCGGCGGTATTTTGGTCAACTTCCTTTCCCCTACCTGGGGAGTTGTAAACAATATCATCCAGTCACTGGGATTTGAACCGATTTTTTTCCTTGGAAATCCTAAGTATTTCCGGCCTACGGCAGTCGTTTCTTCTATATGGAAAGAAGCCGGCTGGGGAACCATTATCTATCTTGCCGCAATTACCGGTATAGACATGGAGCAGTATGAGGCTGCTACCGTGGACGGGGCAAACCGCTGGCAGAGGCTGATATACATCACACTGCCTAATATCAAGACCACGATCATCCTGATGCTGATCCTGCGCATGGGCAGTATCATGTCCAATGGCTTTGAACAGATTTTTACTTTACAGAACACACAAAACCTGTCTGTCTCCGAAGTTTTTGAGACCTACACCTACCGTGTGGGACTCCTGGGCGGGCGATTCTCATTTGCCACCACTGTAGGATTGTTCGCATCGGTCATCAGTATGATCTTCCTGCTGACCACAAACTTTATCTCCAAGAAGATGGGCGAAGAAACTATATTCTAATTGAAAGGAGGCAGGCTGCCATGACCGCCCACGCAAAACGTTCAAAAAAAGTAAAACACTCATTAGGAGACCGGATATTTTCTGTTTTTAATCATATTCTTTTAGGATTTTTGGCACTGGCATGCATCTTCCCGCTATTTTATGTGTTTATGTATTCCATCACACCCTACAATGAATATCTGGCAAATCCCCTGCGGCTTTTCCCGCCGGAGATCACGCTGACGGCTTATAAAGAATTACTCACCTTTCCGCTGATGAAGACAGGCTATTTTTCTACCTTGTTTGTTACGGTGATCGGTACCGCCCTTAACATTTTCCTTCTGTGCATTACGGCATACCCATTATCTAAAAGGAATTTAAAGGGCCGCAATATCATTATGGCATCGATCACCTTTACCATGTTTTTTAACGGCGGCATGATCCCGAATTACATGCTGGTGCGTGAGCTTCACTTACTGGACACCTATTGGGCATTGATTTTCCCCGGGGCAATCAGCGCATACAACCTGATCCTGATGCGGAATTTTGTGTCCGCCATCCCATCAAGCTTAGAGGAAGCCGCCTATATCGACGGGGCAAATGAACTGCAGATTTTGGGGCGTGTCATTGTTCCCCTGTGCAAGCCTGCCATAGCAACCTTCACACTCTTCCACGCTGTGGGCCATTGGAACTCCTACTTTAATGCGACCATGTATATCAATGACCGCAATAAATGGCCGCTCATGTTGATCGTCCGGGAAATGGTAGCCGAAAGCGGCACCAACATGGTGCACCAGTCGGCCACCGTTATGGAAGACCTTGCACAGCCCTTTACTTTACAGATGGCCGTGATTATTTTTACAATCATTCCCATTTTATGCGTGTACCCTTTTGTGCAAAAATATTTTATGCAGGGCATGCTCATGGGGTCTGTAAAAGGATGATTTTGAAACTTTAACCTCGTATCATTCTGCCATTCAATGTGCAGTGATAATAAAACCTACAAAAAAAGAAAGAGAGGATGTAACATGAAAAAACGCATTATATCATTATTACTTTCCGTGTCCATGCTGATGGCATCACTTTCAGCCTGTGCGCCCGCTTCTTCCTCTGAGGAAAAAGCTCCTGCCAGCGAAGATGCCGACAATTGCCAGACTGCTGCCAATGAGGATGCGCCTGCGGAAAACACCTCTGACGTCTCCGCCGAAGAAGATGCGGCAGCGTCTGAAATGGATACTTCACCAATCACCATTTCCGTTTTAAACCGTGTAAACGCAGAGATTGTTTTTGATGATAACCCTATGCTTAAAGCCGTGGAAGAAAAGACCGGCGTCACACTGGAAATTGAAGCGCCGCCCATCAGCAACTACACTGACCGTTTACAGCTTACCATGGCTTCCGGTGAACTTCCTGACCTGATCTATACTTGGGATTTTGACCAAAAATATGAGAAATGGGCAAATGACGGACTGATTCTCCCCTTAGATGAATACATTGGGAATTACCCAAACCTGATGGCTAACCTTAACGAATCGCAATTCAATATGGCACGTGTGGGCGGCAGCGACGGACAGCTCTATGCCATTCCCCGTGCGCACACCGAAGCGACCTGGGGCGTAATTGCCAATCAGGAATGGCTTGATAAGCTTGGGGTAAGTATGCCAACCACCCAGGAAGAAATATATGAATATGCTAAATTAGTGAAAACCAAAGATCCGGACGGTAATGGTAAGGATGATACCTTCCTATTCTCCCCCACCGGCCTTTGGACAGACTGCTGGCTTGTATTTTCCTTCCTCCCCTTCTCCTTGCAGCATGCCGCACCTTACCTTCCCGACCGTGATGGCGAATATAAGATCAAAGAAAAAATGGATGGCTACATGCCTTACTTGACCTTTATGCGGCAGCTCTATGAAGAAGGCCTTATGGATCCGGAATGGTTCACCAACAAATATTATGACGACCGCACCAAATTCAAGCAGAACCGTGTTGCCCTTCTCCATGGCGGCGCAACAACTATCACCGAATTTGCAGTACAGGATGTTCCTAACGCAACCGAAATTTACAAATTTTATCCTGCCATCAAGGGCGATAATGACGCAAAACCCCGAAATGAAGCTGCTGCTTCCACATGGGGCGGCTGGATGATCAGTGCTGATGTTGACGAGGCAAAGCTGACACGCATCCTTTCTTTCCTTGATTGGGCTAACGGTGAAGAAGGTTTTGTAACCATTGCAGCCGGAGTGGAAGGCATTGACTATGATTCTTATGATCTGGAAAAACGTGAACTGATCGTCACGGAAGAGCAGCAGGTAAACCGTACCGCCCATGTCAGCGGCTACATGAACTTTGCCAACACCTACCAGGGTCAGCCCCTCTCCCTTGCAAACACACCGGAACTCAACGAATACTGCTTAAACGCCATTACAGATTACAAAGCAGCGGTAGACTGGATCGATATCCCTGCAGTAAAATGCCCTGAAATTGATAACTGGGCTTCCGAAAACCCGGATATCGCCACCCAGAAAGAACAGATGGAAGTCAGCTATGTGGTAGGTGAAACCTCTAAGGAAGATTTTGAAGCTTTCCTGAATGATATTTACTTCCCTTCTGTTGCCGATGCGGAACAAGCATACATCGAAATCATGAATAACTATAAGTAGAGAGAATACTATGAATATCAGAGAACAATTTCACGCCATTATGAGCGGACAGCCTTCCGATGGCATGCCGGTGATGGAATGGGCCTACTGGTGGGATAAAACCCTGGATCTATGGCATGCTCAGGGCCTGCCTCAAGGGCTGGACGATGTGCAGATGCAGGATTACTTTGGCCTTGCGCATCACAAACAGTTCTGGCTTGCCCACAAAGCAAAGGGCTGCCCTGCCGATACTTCCCATGGCAGCGGCATTATCACCGATGAAGAAGATTATAACAAGGTGCGTGACTATCTGCTTCCGCAAGACGCCGTGGCCCGCTTAGGGCCACAGCTAAATGCGTTACGCCCCCGCCATGAAAATGGAGAACTTCTGATTTGGTATACATTAGACGGATTTTTCTGGTGGCCCCGGGTTTTATTTGGGATTGAGAACCATTTTTATTCCTTTTATGACTATCCTGAACTTTATCACCACATTTGTGATGAACTGGTCACCTGGCAGATCCGGATGGTTGACGAGATTGCACAATATGTCAAGCCGGATTTTATGACCATTGCGGAAGACATGAGCTATAACCACGGACCCATGCTTTCCAAAGAGCTGTTCGATGAGTTTCTTCTTCCTTATTACCGCCGTCTCATACCCGAGATTAAAAAACACGGCACTTATGTATTTATTGATTCGGACGGCAATATCACCAGTGCGGTTCCCTGGTTTATCGAAGCCGGCATTGATGGAATCCTTCCTTTAGAAAGACAATCCGGAGTGGACGTCGCAAAAATCCGGGAATTATACCCTGATTTCCTGATGATTGGCGGATTCGATAAAATGTGCATGTTCCATACACAAAAAGAGATCCGCGCGGAGATGGAACGTTTGCTTCCCACTATGCAAAAAGGCAGATTCCTTCCCGCCATGGACCATCAGACGCCTCCTGGCACTCCCATTGAAAATTACCGCGTCTACACGGCGTTAATGAAGGAATATGGGAAACAGGTCTGTGCGGACTGTATATGATCGAGTAGGAGGCGGTGACTAACCGCCGTCCTCTCACAGCACCGGACATACGGT
>OFGG01000551.1_pt1 | contig 31513 bp, 17 predicted proteins | sample 1521701 | NCBI WGS metagenome assembly OFGG01 (sample SAMEA3504081, study PRJEB24116) | mouse gut metagenome | biome: mouse gut; feature: mouse-associated habitat; material: faeces | place: Denmark | collected 2011
GACAGCAAGTTCATAATAAATGATGTCGTTTGGAAGCCTTCGTGAAACAACCCTGGTTTCGCATACGATTCCGATTGCTTTTATCGCGATTCTCTTTTATAATGGATACTGGCAGTTTATACATCTTGAATTACAAAGTTACATAAGGAGGTTCCACATGATTCTGTCATGCAGTAATATAGATAAAACATTTGTAGACAACCATGTTCTCAAAAATGCATCATTTCACATAGAAGATTACGAGAAAGCCGCTATCATTGGCATCAACGGCGCCGGCAAATCCACCCTGCTCAAGATTATAACAGGGCATCTGCCAGCCGACGCAGGAAGCGTAACCTTTGCCAAGGACAAAAATTATGGCTATCTGGCACAGCATCAGGCGGTGGACAGCGAAAATACCATCTTCGACGAGCTTCTCACCGTGAAGCAGGAAGTGCTTGACCTAGAGGCCGCCATACGCCAGACGGAAGCCGATATGAAACTGGTTTCCGGCGACGAGCTAGAGCTTCTGCTGAAAAAATATGCAAACCTGACACACCGTTTCGAGGACATGAACGGCTATGCCTGCAAAAGTGAAATCACAGGCATTTTAAAAGGTCTTGGCTTTACGGAAGAAGAATTTGTCAAGAAAGTTGCCACGCTCTCCGGCGGCCAGAAAACGCGCGTCGCGCTCGGCAAGCTGCTGCTGCAAAAGCCCGATCTCATCATGCTCGACGAGCCGACAAACCACCTCGACCTGAATTCAATCGCGTGGCTTGAGACGTATCTGCTAAATTATAAGGGCGCTGTCATTATCGTCTCGCACGACCGCTATTTTCTGGACAAGATCGCCACGAAAATCATTGAGATTGACAACGGCGTTGTCTCTTCTTTTCATGGAAACTACTCCCAATACGCCGTCCAGAAGGAGCACCTGCGCACAGAACAGATGAACGCCTACCTCAACCAGCAGCGGGAAATCAAACATCAAGAGGAAGTCATAGATAAACTCAAGCAGTTTAACCGCGAGAAATCCATACGGCGCGCCGAGAGCCGCGAAAAGATGCTTGATAAAATCGAGCGGCTCGAAAAGCCCACAGAAGTCCGTTCAGACATGAAACTGGCACTCACCCCGCACAGGACAAGCGGCAACGATGTCATGCAGGTTGAGGGACTCTCCAAGCAATTCGGGCAGCATCTGCTGTTTGAAAATGTGTCGTTTGAGATCAAGCGCGGCGAACATGTCGCAGTCATAGGAGACAATGGGACAGGCAAGACGACCCTGTTAAAAATCATCAATGAACTTGTTCCCATGGACAGCGGCATAATCAAGCTGGGAACCAACGTCGAAATCGGCTACTATGATCAGGAACACCATGTACTGCATATGGACAAGACGCTGTTCGAAGAAATCAGCGACGATTATCCTGATCTGACCAACACGGAAATCAGAAATACGCTCGCCGCCTTTCTGTTTACCGGGGAAGATGTCTTTAAGAAAATCAGTGCGTTAAGCGGCGGAGAGCGCGGGCGTGTATCCCTCGCAAAGCTCATGCTGTCCGAAGCAAATTTCCTCATTCTCGACGAGCCGACAAACCACCTTGATATCACCTCCAAGGAAATTTTGGAGACGGCGCTGAACGCCTACGAGGGAACGGTGCTCTACGTCTCGCACGACCGCTATTTTATCAATAAGACGGCGACGCGTATCCTAGAGCTGACACACCAGCAGTTTGTGAACTATATCGGCAATTATGACTATTATCTCGAAAAAAAAGAGCTTCTAACGCCTGCGTCCAGCACAGAGAGCAGCGTCAAAACAGAGCAGCCCTCCGCCCAGAAGCTTGACTGGAAGCAGCAAAAAGAAACACAGGCACTGCTGCGCAAAAAAGAAAATGACCTCAAAAAGTGTGAAGAAAAAATCGAGACGCTCGAAGCCAGAAGTACTGCACTCGACGAGGAGATGGCAAAGCCAGAAATCGCCACAAACTCCGCAAGACTCCAAGAAATCGCCAAAGAAAAAGAAGCGCTCGGAAATGAACTTGCAGCGCTCTACGCCAAGTGGGAGGAATTACTGGAAAACTGATCTTCCCCTTAGATTCATAAACGCTTTATAATAACCTGTCACGCATTATTTTCGCATTATTATAGAAAGGTATGGTATCTATCATGAAAAAATTTTTGATCATTGACGGCTCGTCCATGCTCAGCACCTCCTACTATGGGAATCTCCCCAAGTCTGTGCTCTTTGCCAAGACCGATGAGGAGAAAGAAAAACACTACGCCGAAATCCTGCGCACCTCCAAGGGCGAGTACACCAATGCCCTTTTCACGATGCTTAGAACCCTGATCTCCCTTCACAAGAAAGTCAAGTCAGACTATGTGGCAGTCGCCTTTGATGTGTCTCGGGACACTTTTCGGCGTACCCAGCTCGGCGCGGACTCCTACAAGGCAAACCGCAAGGAAGCCCCCGCACCGCTCAGGGAACAGTTTATCGCCATGGAAAACCTTCTGCAAGATATAGGCTGTCAGGTGCTGATGGACAAGGACTATGAAGCCGACGACTTCGCCGCCTCCCTCGTAAAAAAGTTCGAGTCCCCCGATCTCGAAACTTATGTTCTCACCAAAGACCATGATTATTTCCAACTGGTGAGTCCGCACACTAGGCTGTGGCGCGTCACAGACAAGGATAAAGTCAGGGACATGCAGCAGCGCTATGGGCTCTGTGCCGGCAAGGAAGGCTATGCTTCTCTCCCGGCGGGCATCTTTGAGTACACTGCCGATACGGTCTATTCGGAGGAGGGCGTATATCCTGAAAATATCGTCACGCTGCTCTCTATCACGGGCGACCCCGGCGACGGGATTCCCGGCTGCAAAGGCGTCTCCTCGGCAGCAGCCCCGCTCGTCAATGAATATGGCTCTCTCGATGCCATCTATGCGGCAATCGAGGACTGCGAGGGAAACAAGAAGAAAGAGAAGGCACTCACCGACTTCTGGAAAAAGAATCTTGGCATCGGGCGAAGTCCGCTCAATGCGTTAAAAGAAAATAAAGAAACCGTCTATCTAAGCTATCAGCTTGCCAAGATGAAGGACGATATCCCCATCGCACAGACCTTGGAGGATTTCGCGCTGCATATTGACAAAGCCGCCTTAAAAAAGGCGCTCACGCACTACGAGATGAACAGCTTGATCACAGAGTTAAGACTATAAAAACAGGGGAAGGTGTTTTACCTTCCCCTGTTTTTATTCGAACTTTTGTTTATCATCTCTGAATAAATTCTATTATCCCTGTAAAGACTCAAAGGTCTCCCGAATCGCCTTAATAAAGTCCAGACTGTTCAAAATCACTGGCTTCTCACAGGTTGAGATCAGCGACAAACTCTTTGTCATCTTGCCGTCCTCCACAGTCTTGATACATGCCTTGTCCAGCCGGTCTGCAAACTCTTGAAGCTCTTTGATGCCATCTAATTCACCGCGCTTGCGGAGTGCACCTGTCCATGCAAAGATTGTCGCAATTGAGTTTGTGGACGTCTCCTCACCCTTCAAGTGCTTATAGTAATGGCGCTGCACTGTTCCGTGTGCCGCCTCGTACTCATAGACACCGCTCGGCGATACCAGCACAGAAGTCATCATGGACAAATCGCCGTATGCCGTCGCTACCATGTCGGACATGACATCGCCGTCATAATTTTTGCACGCCCAGATAAATCCGCCCTCCGAGCGAATCACGCGCGCAACAGCATCATCAATCAGCGTATAGAAGTATTCGATGCCCAGCTTCTCAAACTGCTCTTTGTACTCTGCGTCATATATTTCCTGAAAAATATCCTTGAACGTATGGTCATATTTCTTGGAAATCGTATCTTTGGTCGCAAACCACAAATCCTGCTTGGTGTCAATGGCATAGCCGAAACATGCTCTTGCAAAGCTCGAGATGGACTCTTTGGTATTATGAATGCCCTGAATGATTCCGGCGCCCTCAAAATTATGAATCAGCTCTCTCGTCTCTGTTCCGTCCTCCGCTGTAAATACCAGCTCTGCCTTTCCTTTTCCCGGAATCTTGATCTCTGTATTCTTGTATACATCACCGTAGGCATGACGTGCGATCGTGATGGGCTTGGTCCAGTTTTTCACATACGGTACAATCCCCTTGATTAAAATGGGTGCACGGAAAACTGTTCCGTCGAGAATGGCTCTGATTGTGCCGTTTGGACTTTTCCACATCTCCTTGAGATTGTACTCTGTCATTCTGGCTGCATTTGGCGTGATGGTCGCACATTTCACTGCCACGCCATATTTTTTGGTCGCCTCCGCAGAATCCACCGTCACTTGGTCGTTGGTCTCATTGCGGTATTCCAGACCAAGGTCATAGTACTCTGTCTTTAAATCAACATACGGAAGAATCAGCTCATCCTTAATCATCTTCCAGAGGATTCGGGTCATCTCGTCCCCGTCCATCTCTACCAAAGGTGTTGTCATTTGAATTTTTGCCATACTTGTCTCCTCCTACTTTGAATCCGTTTACTCGTGTTTTGTGCTCAAACCACATTTTACCATATTTCGATACGCATTACAAATATGTTCGTCCGCAAGTTTTTCTGCAAGCGGGGCATTGCCGTCACGCATCGCCTCCATGATGCTCTTGTGCTCCTGCACAGCCGCCGCACTCCTCGCCCTGTCAGAGAGCGTCTGCTGTCTCTCCTTCTGCACATACTGGTGAAAATCCTTTAACAGATGAATCAGCATCTTGCTCTCACACGCTTCATACAAATGCAGATGAAACCGATTGTCCAGCTCAATCAACTGCTCGTAATGCTCTTTGGACAAATGAAATTCGCTCAGCAGGATAATCTCCTCCAGCGCCTCAATTTTTTCCTTTGTGATTTTCTCCGTCGCCCATCTTGCGCACAGCCCTTCCAAAAGCGAACGGATTTCATAGATATCTGCCACATCAGCCGCGGAAATTCCCGTGACATACGCCCCTTTGTTCGGCACAATCTGAATCAGCCCTTCTAGTTCAAGCTGTCGGAACGCTTCGCGAACTGGTGTTCTACTCACACCAAGCTCCTCTGCGATTGCTGCCTCCTTTAGCTCGTCCTTCTCCTGATAAGAGCCATTCAGAATCGCTTCCCGCAGCTTCCGAAATACCCTGCCACGCAGTGAATACTTGTCCGATGCATCATGCTTCACATCATACTCACTCATTTCTATACTCCTTGCATTCAATAGCCTGAAAATGCTCTTCTCTCAAACCTGCCACCTCGTCATTGATTTCCCAGCGTGACGCCGAGTGTCTCACAGCCCTCAGCGATCACGGAGAGCAGCTCATCATCTGTGAGCACTGTAACTCTGCCGCTCTCATACTCTGCATCTACCCATGTCTTTACATACGCCACAAGCTCGGAGGATTTGCTGATCTTCGCATCGTCATTTAACTTATAATACGTATTAATCCAGTGTGCAATGCCCGCAAGTCCTGAGGTGTTCGACACCGCGCAGAGCACAGGGCGGTTGAGAAACTTTTCTGTGTCAAAGATATTGTAGATTTCCTCATTTTTCAGCAGTCCATCTGCATGAATCCCCGCTCTTGTGACATTGAAGTTCTTCCCGACAAACGGCGTCCGCTCCGGTATATGGTATCCAATCTCTTTCTCATAATATTCTGCAAGCTCCGTGATGACGGTCGTGTCCATGCCATTTAACGTACCTTTGAGCTGTGCATACTCGAATATCATCGCCTCGAGCGGCGTATTTCCAGTGCGTTCCCCGATGCCAAACAGTGAAGTATTGACGCCAGAACAGCCATATAGCCACGCAGTCGTTGAATTCGTGACTGCTTTGTAAAAATCATTGTGCCCATGCCACTCAATCCATTCATGCGGCACGCCTGCATGGGTGTACAATGCATAGATTATTCCCTGTACACTTCTTGGAATCACCGCGCCTGCATAATTCACGCCATATCCCATAGTATCGCAGGCACGCACCACGATGGGAAGCCGATACTGCTCTGACAACCGCATTAACTCCTGACAGAACGGAACCACATATCCATAAATATCCGCTCTCGTGATATCCTCCAGATGACAGCGCACACTGATGCCCTCTTCAAGACAGTCCCGCACAACAGACAGATAGTGTTCCATCGCCTGCCTCCTTGTCATTCGAAGCTTCAGGAAAATATGATAATCTGAGCAGCTTACAAGGATACCTGTCTGCTTCATGCCAATCTCCTTGACCAGCTTGAAATCCTCTTTGCTGGCACGAATCCACGATGTCACCTCCGGGAACTGGTAGCCGCGCTCCATACACTTGTAGACCGCGTCTCTGTCCTTCTGGCTGTACAGGAAGAACTCACTCTGCCGAATCATACCGTTCGGCCCGCCAAGCCGGTGCAGATAATCATAAATCTTAACAATCTGCTCTGTGCTGTACGGTGCTCTCGACTGCTGTCCATCTCGAAATGTCGTGTCTGTAATCCAGATTTCCTTTGGCATATTGTGCGGAACCACTCTGTCATTAAAGGGTATCTTTGGTATCTCGTCATAGGGAAACATATTGCGGAACGCATTGGGCTTCTCCACATCTTGAAGCTGAAACATATGCTCCTCAATCTGCAAAAGGTTATTATGTTCATTCATGGTAACAGGTCGGTTTTCAAAATATTCACTCTTGTCTGCCATCGCTTTTCCTCCTCAGTTTTTCACACAAGTGCGCCCGGATACTGCCATCTGTACTCGACTGAAACAGCGAGAACACGCGCAAGTGCATTTTTGTATTATTGTATACAAATATACAGTTATTGTCAATATGTAATTAGAAATATCCTTGCGCGAGCAGACTGTCGATTCGAAGCATCCCTGCTCCCTGAACGCCCCAGCTCTCGCCCATATCCATCGCGGAACCCAGCAAAAGCCGCCGTAACTCCCGATTCGTAAGCTGAGGATACTTTTGCAGGCACAGTGCACATGCACCGCTGACAATAGGCGCCGACATGGAGGTTCCGCTCTTAGAGATGTACGGCGTCGTCCGATAATGTGTGCCGCACGACACAATATCGGTTCCCGGCGCCACGATATCGGGCTTCTTCAACGGATTGATCAAATTGATGAACGAGGTATCCTTACCAGGTCCCCTACTGGAATATTCATTGCACAGCCGCCCGGTCTTTGGCTTGTAATCCCCATCATGACACCCCACACAGACACAACCCGCGCATTCACCGATCGGTGACAGCGTCATAGGATTTGGTCCCTTGTTTCCTGCCGCTGCGACAATCATAATATTCCTGTCCCACAAATATCGAATATATTTTCGAAACTGTTCCCAATCCTCCGGCGCAATACCATCCTCCGATTCCATCTCAATAGAAATGTTGAGAATCTTTATTGGAACCGTCCTGATCAGCTCAGAAATCCAAATCAATCCCTTCGTGAGATTTTTGAGGCTGCCGCCGCCCTCTTTGTCCAATACCTTTCCACAGACCAGCATACATTCTGGCGCAATGCCGCGATATCTGCCCTTGGACACCGCACCGCTTCCAGCCAGAATACCACACACATGGGTTCCATGCCCATTGTCGTCATACGCCGTATTCTTATTCGACACAAAATCCTTAAAGACTGCAATCCTCCCCCGCAAATCTGGATGCGCTGCCACACCGCTATCTAGTACTGCTGCATAAATTCCCTTTCCCGTATAAGGCGTCACCTCTCTGTGGTCACAACCTGTCATTCTGCGTACTCTATCCATCTTCATTCCCTCTGTAATGATCTGGCAGGCAAATCATTACGTTGTATCTTCACATTAATATATGTTGGGAATGCCTTAAAGTACACAAAAGGACTTCTCTTTTTGAGAAGCCCCTCTTTTCACTGCTATTCTTTTATTTTATCCAATTCTGCAAGATTGACGCCAAGGCTTGCCAATGTAACCTTTAATTCAATATATCTGTCATGCATTGAACTGTACACATCCGGCGCTTTATCTTTGACTGACAGCATCCAGTTTTGTAATCTCGAAAACTCACTGACATAATCTTTTATAATCTCTGCTCCATTTGGCATATCATCACCTACTTTCCTGTATGAAACCAAGTCTTTTACTGCTTATATTATAACGGTTTCTTCAGAGTATGTAAAGTGCTATTCGTTGCGGATTGCCGCCAGCGGGCTCAGCCGCATCGCCCTCAGGGACGGAATAAAGCCTGCAATCATACCGATCACAATCGCAAACACAATCGCCAGCGGACTCAGCCACAGCGGAATCCGGCAGATGGCGCCTGTAATGCCCATATTGGCAGTCGCCTCACTCCCGGCCACCAGTCCATTGATCACCAGACTCAGCCCATAGCTGAAGCCGACGCCAACCACACCGCCGATAAAACCAATAAATCCAGCCTCCATCAAAAACAGACCCTGTATATTGCGGATATCGCAGCCTAACACCTTCATGACGCCGATCTCCTTAGTACGCTCATAGATGGACATCATCATGGTATTGGTGATACTGATCGCTGCCACCAGCATGGCAACTGCACCGATCGCGCCGAGCACTGCCTGAATCATGTTCATCGTGTCAAGCTCCTGCTGAATCCACTCTGCGGAGCTGTATGCATTATAGCCGCTGTCCTTCAGCCATGTCGTCAGCTCTGTCACATTTGCCATGTCATCGACCTGAACAATGATTTCTGAATAGAACAGCTCATTGTAGGGTTTTCCATTTTTTCTGGTTGGCTGTCCCGGTATCGGATTTTTCTTGAAGATGCGTTTTAGCTCTGCCTTCAATGCCTCCATGTTGCAAAGCACACTCTGGCTGTTATTGTTATTCCACTCTCCAAGCTCACCCTCCATGATACCACACGCTTCTATCAGATATTTCTTGGGCTGTTTGACCGGTGTGCCGTCTGGATCGTTGCCGCCTCCCTGTGATCCCCAGTACGCATCTGTATCAAAGATGACAAAGATCGGGTCCTCCATCAAATCAATATCCGGCGCCTCCCCCGTCTCCCAAAAGGAATACACGTTTGTCTTTTCCACATAAAAATTTGTGAGCACGTTGTTTCCATAGAAAAATTGCAGCTCCGTATCGGAATCGGGCAGCTTTCCCTTGCCAATCGACATATTCATCGTCTCGAACTCTTCCTTCGTAACGCCGTAGATATCAAGATGACCTGCATATTTTCCAACTTTTGCCATCGCCGAAATATTGAGCCGCGGGTAAACCTCCTTGACGTGTTCCATTCCCAGAAGCTGTTGGACAAACGCATCATCGAGCCGTTTCTCCTCATCCTGACCACTGCCGCTGCTGCTGGTAGAGAAATAATATCCGCCGCCAGAAATCTGAATCTGTGTCATCGAGCTGTAATTAGAATAGTTATCCAACATGGACTCCTTGAGGCCATTTCCAAGTGCAACCATCACGACGATTGAGGTAATACCAATCACCACACCCAGCACTGTCAGCACTGTACGAAGCTTTCGTTTCCACAGATTTGAGATGCTCATGCGCAATAAATCAAAGAATTTCATTATTCATCATCCCCATCCAGTAAATCCATATCCTCCTGATGCTTCTTGGCCTTTCTCTTTTTAGAGACAATCACGATCACTGCCACAATCACCGCCACTGCCGCAGCGCCGCCAATGATTCCAACCAGCGGCAATCCCTTCTTTTTCGGCTCTTCCTCCACAGGCTCTACAGGCATATCCTCCATCATTCCGTTGTCCATCACCATCTCATAGACCATCAGATTCAGGTCCTTTTCAAAACGTGTCTCATTTCCTGCCTCGTCCTCATAGGTAATCACTGCCTTGACAATTCCTTCTCCCGTATCCGGCGCAATACCTGTCAGCATGGAATCAACATTCTGTGTTGCACCCGGCGCAATATTTCCAAGATATGTGATACCGCTCTCCACCGATGCGCTCTCATATGTGACTTTTACGTTGTAAAGTGTTGTCTTACCTGTATTAAATACACTGAACATTACATTGGACTGCTCGCCCACTGCAATCGACTCTGGCATAATCTCCGCCGCGCCAGTGTCAATCTTTGCCTCCTGTTTAATCGGCACAGATACATGCGCGACGTCCGACATATTGATCTGATCCTCCGTGTCATACTTCATATTGACTGTCAGCACATACGGCTTCTGGGACAAGTCTGATTTTGCCTCCATCTCTATGCTCATATCATAAGTTTCACCCGGCGAAATGCGCTCTGTGTAGACCGAGCTGGAACCAGATGTCGGCAGAAACGCAGAATATGTCGCATCTGCGTCCTTTCCTTCTACAGTTGCCTCCAGGTTGAACAGGACATTCTCAACGGCGGTCGCCTTCGATGTATTTTTTACACTCACCGACAGCTTAAAAGTAGATCCTGCATAGACTACCTCTGGCTCTGTGCGGTATCCTGTTACAATAATTCTCGGATTGGAAGCTTTCTTATCTGGGTCCTCTATCAATGTTTTGCTGGGATTAGCACCCTTTATATTAATATACGTCGTGACATCTGTCTCCACCAGCGCACCGCTCTGATAATACGTCGCATGGAAGGTCAAAGGATAGCATCCTGTGAGCACATCCTGTCTGACATTAAAGTACCAGCCAATGTCCATGCGTTTATTAAATGCATCTGTCGTGTCATTTGACGCCTGTATGATCTGAATTGTCTGGGCATCATATGCCTGCTGAATATCAAACGGCCACTTTGTCCTGTCGTTGGATACTGTTGGCGTCACCACAACGTCTGTGATATCTGTCTTGCCCAGATTGATCAGCGACAGCACAACGAAGGTCTGCTCACCATATTTTGCATCCAAAATAGGCACTTCATTGGAGAGCATCAAAAATTTCTCTGTGCCTGATGTGTTTTCCTTGGCAATCTCACTCAGATACCCTTCAATCTCCGATTCGTAGCTTGTCAGCTCTGACATGGTAAGCCCTGCGTTTTTCATGTATGTCATCGCGCTGTTATAGATTTTATCCATGCGCTTAATCTTTTCATCTGTCAAGTTGTAAATCATCTTTAAATCACTATAAAAACGATTGAGCTGCCCCCTGATTTGGTCCTTCCATTCGTCCGATACATATTCCGGCGAATCTCCTTCTGTCGCAAAAACAGTCAGCGTGCTGCCGCACAGCATCACGACCATCAGCATCATGACCAGTATTTTTTTTAATTGTCTCATCTTCGTCCTCCATTCATGAGTTCTTCAACGTTTTCCCCTTTTGCACTACACTTCTTCTCACACTGCTTTTATGCTATTTCTTTTCGGTTTGCTCTGCTTCTTTGTTCTCTGCGGTGCTCTCCGAAATTTCAGAAGCAGCCGGCGCCGCTTTTTCTGTATTATCAACCATATCTACAATCTTGCCATCCACAATGCGGATAATCTTATCCGCAAAACTTGCCAGCGTATTGTCATGTGTTACCATAATCAGCGTCCGCTTCTGCTCCCGCACGACATTCTGCATCAGATTCATAATCTCCCGCGATGTGTTGGAATCAAGATTTCCAGTCGGCTCATCCGCAAAGATAATCTCAGGATTCACCACAAGCGCCCGCGCGACACCGACACGCTGCTGCTGTCCGCCGGACATCTGATTGGGCCGGTGATCCCAGTATTTGTCCAGTCCTACCATATGTACCATCTTCTTTGCCCGCTTCATGCGCTCTCTCTTGGACACCCCCTGAAAAGTCAGTGGAAGCGCTACATTCTCCACCGCATTCATCGTTCCCATCAAATTAAACGATTGAAAAATAAATCCAATATGCTCACGCCGGAACCGGACAAGCTGGTTTTCGTTTTTTTTCTCCATATGCTCACCAATGATGACGATTTCGCCCTTCGTCGGTTTTTCCAAACCTGCAAGCATATTGAGCAGTGTTGATTTACCCGAACCGGAAGTTCCCACAATGGCGCAGAATTCGCCGCGGTTGATGCTAAAGCTCACGCCATTTAGGGCGCGCACCCTGTTCTCACCGATGCGGTACACTTTATACAAATCCTTCACCACAATGACCGGTTTGGTTTTTTCCTTTCCCTTTTCTACCCCAGACATTTCAGCCCCCTGTATTTGCGAGTGTCTTAGAATGGTATACTTCTACATACTAGGACGCTCAGAAACCTATTGTTGATATTTACACAGAAACCGCAAACTGTATCACATGACTTAATACAGTTCGTACGATTTCCATTGAAATCATAGCACACATTATACAAAGTTGCAACCTAAATAAGAAAAAATAAGATTTAAAAAACAGGGGATAAGACGCTTAATCTTATCCCCGTTTTTACTCTATAGCTCAATACTCATAGTCCACATACTCTGTATCTTTGCGGAGTTTTCCGTGCACAATATTATTTCTGTACGCACTGTCGTCATCACTCTGATATTTTATCCCTTTTCTGAAATCTGACATAATATCCCGCTCGTCAGCCAAAAGAGAACTTGCTGTCTCTGTCTCCACAATTGCGATGCTGGCTACCTGTGTCATTGGGGCATATGCAAACTCGCTGAACTCTGTCCAGTAATTATTCATATGCTCATACGAATCGGTATATTCCACATCATAGGGAAAAATCTCCACAATCTTATCATATCCCGTCTTAAACTGGAAGATGGCAAGCTGTCCCTTCAGCTCGACCGGATTATTGAACTGATAATACACCACCCGCGAAGCCTCTGATACTGGCGGCGGTGTCGGCACTGGCGCTGCCGAAGGAGACCACTGCGATGTGTACTCATACTTGGTCACATTCAGGTCGAGGTCTCTTTTAATCGGGTCCTCATAGAGCATCTTAAAGGAAATACCCAGCTCGTCATTGATCTTGGCGTAGAGCATTACCTTTTTTCCGACATAACTGTTGTAGATGTCCTTCTTGATCACCTTCTGTTTATTCAAGGTGAGATAGACAAACTCATATCCCAGCTCTGCCGCTGTCCGCTGCGCGTCCGCAACCTGCTTGTCGTCATTTTTCTTGATGCCGATTGCCCCCGCAGAAGTGACAGAGTCCATCTTGACATAGGCAATCACGCCAAGATTAATCCGATACCATCCATTCGAATACATGCCGACAACACGCACAGGAACATTGGCGCCTATTGTCGTCAGAACTGTTGATTCATAACTCGGCTCTGCATAGACAACACAATTATCTTTTGTGTAATATACGTCCTGCATCGCTGTATAGGTAGGCCCCTTCGCATATGCCACCAACTCTGTCTGTACAGATGTAAACAACATTGCGGCTGCCATCATAACCGCTGCGGCTTTTTTTCTAAAACTCTTTCGCATCTCTCCACCTCCTGCGGTTAATAATTGTTAATTTTCACAGTTGACTCAAACGAATCATCCTGATAAGAGCTTTTTGCATTGATTGTCACCTCTTTGAACGTACAGTCCGCAAAGGCAGAGGTACCAATACTAAGTGTATTCTTCGGGATTGTCACGCTTGCAAGCGCTGTACAGCCGTTAAACGCACTGTCACCGATACTGATTACCGACTTGGGAAATGTCACTTCCGGTATCCCTGTACAGCCGCTGAATGCACTTTCTGGTATTGCCTCAATACCAGTCTTGATACTGAGCGATTTAATGCCCACACAGTTTAGAAATGCACTTTCCATCATGGTCCGCATTGTACCCGGAAGCTTTACTTCGGAGATCGCTGCACATTCTGCAAAGGCGCTCTCTCCTATCACCTCCAGCCCGTTAGGCCATTTCTCTATATCCATCGCTGCGCAGCCGTTAAATGCTTCCTTCTCAATCCTTTTCAATGAGGAGGGAAGCTTCGACAGCTCCATTTTCGCACAGTTATTAAACGCCTGTTCCTCGATGGTTTCTATATTATTGCTAAGTTTGACCGTCTTGAGTGATTCGCACTCATTGAACAGCTTCTTGCCAAGCTTTGTCACACCGTCTGGGATTGTGACACGCGTAAGCTTCGAACAACTGTCAAAAACGCCCTCTCCTATCTCGGTCAGCTCATCTGGCAGACTGACATCCACCAAAAGTTCACTGCTCTTAAATACATTGCTGCCAAGCTTCGTCACATCATCAGGAATGGATACCCTGACAAGTGTTTTAGAACTTGCAAACGCTGAATCCATAATCTCTGTCACAGGCTTGCCGTCAATCGAATCAGGAATATCGAGCGTGGACGCTGTGCCAACATACTTTTTGATTGCCACATGATCCTTATACAATGTATACTCGTATTCGCTGTTCTTCTTCTCTTCTGTCTTGTATTCCTCTGTGGAGGACTCCTCCTCGCTGGACTCCTCTGTCTCAGTCACTTCCTCAGAAGGATTTTCGAGAAAATACTCATGATTATCATTTCGATTGCCATCCACAGAACCATTTGTTTTCGGATTACTGCCCGATGAACCCGCTGACGGCGTATTGGTGATTGATGTAGTGCCCGAATTTGACGCAGTGCCTGAACTGTTTGTCGTTCCCTGCGGCTTTGAGGCTTCCGCCGATTCTTCCTCAAACACCTGCATCGCCTGTGAATAATTCTTCTGTGAGTCCTCGATGATTGACTGGATATCCGCCGGAAATTCACCATTCACAGCCAGCGTCATCTCCTCGGTGCCCGTGATGGTCTCCGTCTCTGTCTCGAGCTCTGATACAATCTCTGTCGAACTTTCAGGCTCTGCGCCGATCACTCCCGTTTTATTCAGATACATTCCAAGCAGGATTGCAAATGCAACAGTGCATCCGCCTACCATTCCCCAAAAAAGTTTTTCCATTCTGTATTCCCCGGTTACTTTCTCATTTTATAATATACCTTACTTCTTAAAATCGTCCTCCGAAATCTGTGTTCCATAAAACGCACCGCGCACAACGGTCTTTAAGCCTTCGCATCCTGTCAGGCCTGTCAGTGAACTACAGTTTCGGAAAGCCTCGGCACAAATCTTCTCCACGGAAGCCGGCACTGCCACATCAAGGATTTCTTTGTGTCCCTTAAATGTCTCTGAACCAATCTGCTTCACGCCATCGGGAATCTCCACATGCTCACTGCTTCCTCTGTACGCCATCAGAATGCCGTCGCCCACAATCAGGAAGTCTCCGTCCTCAGTGCCAGCTGTACCGTCAAGCCATTCTTTCAGCCACGGCGTCCCCTCGAAAGCCTTGGTTCCGATTACGGAAACCGTGTCGGGTATCGTCACCTCTTTTAGATTTGCACATGCCATAAATGCACCGTATTCAATCTCTGTAATATTTTCAGGAATGACAACTGACTTTAGGCCGCTCTCTGCAAATGCCAGTCTGCCAATTGTTTTAATATTCTCCTCAAACTGAATCTCTGTCAAATCCTTCTGCTTATAGAATTTACGCTGTGCGATGCTGTCCTCCCCGCTTCGCTCGTAGCTCACGCTGATTGAATGTTCTGTCTTGTCTGGCTCAGTTTGTGTCTCCGCCTCTGTCGAAGCCTCCTCCACAACGTCCGCCTCTGTTCCCTCTGGGATGCCATACACCTGTCCTTTGTGGTTATCCATCAGCACCACTGCCTTTCCTGCCACAATGACCGTCTTTCCAAGAACATTATCCTTCTCTGGTACATCAAGCGGATGGATATAGTTTGCCGTGCTCTCAAACTCTGAAGGTTTCTGTTGTGTTTTATTCTCATTGCTCTCATCATCTGACGAGGTATCATCTTCTGACCCCGCAGAAGTTGTTGCCTGCGAATCCTCATTTTCGTCTGTATCAGAAGTATTTGTATCAGAATTATCCGCATCAAAAGTATTCGTATCAGAACTGTCGCCCACATTGGGCTTCTGCTCCATTCCGGCATTGCTGTCCATAAAATCATCTGGATATTCATCTGCCTTATAAATCACTTCAATGCTGTTCTCATTACCATAAGTATCTGCTGCGCTGGACTTGCTGGTACAAATCTTAAAGTCCGGACTGCCGGAAAATGCCTTTTTGTCGATCGAAACGACAGAAGCTGGTATCACAACCTGCTTGAGATTTGCGTTGTTCGCAATCGCACGTTCCCCAATGCCTGTCGTCGGCTCCTGTATCACGACATTTTCCACACTCCCCATGCTGGACATTGCCTGTCTGGGAATGGCGGCAACCTTAGACGAAACCTTCACATTTTTGGTATTCTGAAGATTCCAGAACGCGTAAGTATCAATGTTCTCTACCGTTTCGGGCATCACATAGTTCTCGCCTTCGCGCGCTGGGAGCACCTGATACAGCATTGTCATATTTCCATTATATATTGCACCATTATAATACGTAAGGTACTCATTGTCCTCATCAATAGTGACTTTTGCAAGACTGTCACAGTTGGCAAACACACCTGAACCCCATGCACGCACATGTGCGCCAATCTGGACGGAGGTGAGTGCCGTACAGCCCTCAAAAGCGCCCGGTCCCACCTTCTCAACTGATGCCGGCAGAATCACGCTCTTGAGCGCTGTACAGTTTTTAAATGCATTGTATGAAATCTGTTCTACAGAACTGGGAATTTCGATACTTGTGAGTGTCTCATTTCCTGAAAACGCCTCATCGCCAATGCTTGAAACTGTATCCGGGACACTGACAAAAGTGTCAGTTCCCAGATATTTTGTCAATGTCGTTCCCTTTATGCGGAATCTGTCATCCTCCGCGGCCGCCACGCCGCCGATTCCGTGGGCAACTGTCACAAGCACAAGGATTCCCAATAATACCATGCTTGCAATCGCAATGTGTAATCTTTTCATAGTGGCTCCTTTTCCCTTGTCTCATATTTATGCTGCCCTGAAATTTTTACGCTTCCGTCCATCACTTGTGACAAACAGTAAGATTGAAATACATGCCATACCGATTGCCGCAAACCACTTCGGATGAATCGGGTCCCCTGTTGCCGGCGTCGCGTCAAGCATCTGGCCCGCGGTTAAGTTGTTGGTATCGACATAAATCACATACGGTGAAAAATGTGGTGGTACGAACGAAATACATGCAATTCCGTCAATCGTTGTAAATCTCGGTGTCAACTGCTGTAAATTGCCATTGTCTGCCGCTGCCACACGCGCATTTCCGCCATACTGGATCAGCACATCCGGGATTGGCATTGTCACCGTGATATTTAAACCATAGGTATCTGTAATCTTATTCTGGCCTGTCGAGTCATAGAGTGATATATCCATCGGGAAGTACGCCAGCCCGTCAAGCGAGCCATACATGTTTCGAAGTGATTCCTCCACTGCCGCTGTTGCCTCCGCGGACTCCGTAATGCGCACGATAAAGTTATCGGTAGAGCCATCGACAGAAATCGAAGCCACATCTTTATTCGACACACCATTCTTCGTAATATAAATCTTGTTGCCGTCATTGTTGTTCGTGCCTGCCGTACTATCATTTGACGGACTGGTCACGGGGCCTGTCGTGCCCGGCGTTGTTGACGAGCTTCCGGGTCTGTTGTCAACCGTTGTCGTATTCGTGTTGCTTCCCGGTCTCTTGGACGGTCTGTCGTCGTCATCATCGTCGTCATCGTCTGAGCGCAGCTTATAGTTCGCCGTTACAGTTACGTCCGCCGCCGGCATAATAAATGACGTGGTTGAGGAGTTTGCATTGGCAAATCCTAAGCCTGAATTATTGGTGGTCCATTTCGAGAATACTCTGCTGGAGGACTCTGGTGCATATGCCGAGATATTGACAGTCGCTCCTGCCGCATACTCGCCGCTTCCTGAACCATAGTTGACTGTTACCTTATATTTTGTTCCGCTGTCACCGCCCGGCTGTCCGCCTGAGCCATCACTAAAGTTTGCCGTCACAGTTACATTCGAGGAAGGCATCACAAATGTTGTCACTGCGGATTTTGCATTGGCAAGCGTAACTCCTGCTGTCGCTGTTGTCCAGTTTACAAAGGAAGCGCCTGCATTCGGGGTGTTTGCTGTAATTGTTACTGTAGTACCCGGTGCAAACTGTCCGCCGCCTCTGCCGTTCACAACTGTAACAGTGTACTTTCCGTCCGGCCCCGGCGTATTTCCGCCTGAACCGCCGCTGAAATTCGCTGTCAATGTCACATTTTCATTTGGCATGATAAATGTCGTGCTTGCAGTGGAAACCCCGTCAACCAGTAAATTTGCATAAGACGCTGGTTCAACTGTCCAGTATGTAAACTGGCTTCCGTCTGTTCTGCTCTCTGCGGCAACTAAGATTCTGTCACCGCCCTTTGCCGTAATCGGCTCTGTCTTACCGTTGGCAGTACCATTCTTGATGGTCAGTGTATACTCATTGCCATCTGGTACGACAATGTTTGAATTTGGCTTGTAGACTGCCTGAATAATTCTATCCTCTGTTACATTTAACCATGGATCTCCTGAGCCTGTAAACTGTGTACCGTCTGACAAGATACATTTCCATGCAGAGAACTCATATCCTGAACGCTCTGGTCTTGCCACGCAGATCGCATCTGCGCCATGGTCTACATACTGAGGATTCTGAACCTCCGGATCTACAATCAGGGAGGTATCATAGTCAATAAATGTCACTTTATGCTTATCTTCTGAGACAAAGATAATGTTCTCTTCTTTCCCCTGTGGTCTGAGTTTATCTTTCATTTTCAGATAGAAGTTATAAATCGCACTGTTTCTTGTACCGGAAGCATCAAACTGCGGTCCTCTGATCGTAACCTTGCGGTTGCCGTCAAAGTTAAAAGCAGTCTCGCCAATCGCACAGCTTGGATTCGGAATTGTAATCTCCATGTTGTCGCTGGTGTCAAGAAATGCTTCCGCACCGATCGTCTCAATGCTCTCTGGAAGCTTCACTGTACCAAGCTTTCCGGATTTGTAGAAGCACCGCTCTGGAATCTGTGTGACAGAAGATGCTGTCAAATCCACTTCTGTGATCTCTTCACAGTATGAGAATGCTTCATTGTCAATGCTGACAACATTTGCCAGCAGCGGGTCTCGTGAGTCCACGCCGACCTTGAACGAACCGCTCGCACCGCTGCCGCTTCCTCTGCCCTCAAGACACTGGATAATCTCAAGTCCGTTCGCCGGGGTCTGGGTTTTCCGAAACAGAATCATATTGCCAAACTGCACATATGGATTTTCTGCCGGGATAGAAATATTTGTCAGGTTCTTGCAGTTCCTGTAAGGCAATGCGCCGATCTCCTGCATCTGAGGCCCGTAAGCAGTTGACAACAGGTTCTCACAGCTCATAAATGCATAGTCTGGCAGTGACCTGATGGTCTTTAAATCAATCGTTGTCAGATAATCGTTGCCAATCACTGAATTTTCAACATAAGAATGTCCATTATAGGTACGCCATATAATTCCCGGTATATCATCTGTAATCCTTGTAATATCAGTACTTAGCTCAGACTCTGCCAAAAATCCGCTGAACAAGCCGGCTTTCTGTCCAAACTCATCCAAATCCTTGTCTGCTATGTACTTATCATCAGAGTACACACTTCTGACATCGCCATATCTGCTGTAACTCCGCTTCTGGTTGATATTTCTCTCTAAACTGTCTGACTCTCCCTTGATGCCAATCTCAATCTCTTTGCCGTTTGCCAGCTTTGTCTCCGGTGTATAGCTTCTGCTCAGATATGCCAGATCACTTGCGTTCTGCGTCTCATTGTAGTACGCGTTCGCGTCAATGCTGTCAATACCTCTTGGTATTGTCATAAACAGTGTATACAATGGAATATCTTCTTCGCTGAAATTCTTATATTTATTGTAAGGTCTCTCTGCATAGTTCGGGTCCGTCGTATTTCTCAGGCTGTTCCACTCCTCGAACTTGTCTGTAATACTATAACCGCTGTCACCTTTTGCCCACAACTGAATCAGATTTTTATTGATGGTATCAATCTCCTCATAATGAGGGTAGTCGATCAGTGTGCTCAAGCCTGTAGCATTGTCACGCAATATTGTCAAGTTTGTCGGCGCATCAGTCTTGTAGCAAATCTGAAGGCTTGAACCTGTCATGGATTTGCTTTCTTCACTCATTGCCAGCTTATAGGGTGCATACTCCGGATGAACTGCACCGTGGAAGGTAAGGAAGTCGGAACCTGTCTTAAACGCATTCTGCTCGATGGTCAGCGCGTCCTTCCAGTAAGAGTCCTCATCGCCAAAAAGTGCTGTCTGGGTCTGGCTGAAAAATACATTTTCAAGGCTCTTGCAGCCCTCAAATGCGCTTGCACCGATATAGCTCACGGAATCGCCAAGCTCTACCCACTGAAGCTTATCACAGCCCCTGAATGCATTGGCATTAATCTTTTTTACAGTGCCATCAGATATAATCACCTTGTAAATGATATCGCTGACATCTTCAAAACAACCGTCTGCAATCTCCACAATCGTATAGCCGCCCACGGTTTCTGGAACCACTACCGCAAGCGGATTGCCTGTCGGGCGGTTCTCTGTATACCCTGACAGACTGGCTGTCTTTGCGTTTGCGTCGAGGATATCAATCGTTGCAATATAATCGTCACGGTTTTCCTCACCGACACCGATTTCCATGTGCTCTTTGCCGTCTGCACCCGTATAGACATAGGGTACAACGCCGCTCTTGCCATCTTCTGTGAGATAGCCGGGGATAGCGTTCCATGTACACTTTCTAGGCTCTGCTACAGAACCGCTGCCAGAGCCGGACTCCGGTCCTCTTACATAAAACTGGTCATTATAAACACCCTTAAATAGTACATTCGGATCATAAGTTGCATTGTATGCGTCCTTTGGAAATTCAACACACTCAAGATTTTTACAGCCTGCAAATGTATTGTCCGGAACTTTTCTGCCTGTATCCTCGGAGACACTGTTTCCAAGCCTGCCGGGGAGTACTACTGTTTTCAAGCCTTCCCTGCCTGCAAGAATAAAGTCATTTTTATCTTTATCATTACTTTGCTGTAACCGGTTCATATAGGAAGGAAATGCGAAATCAACAAGAGCACCGCCATCCTGATCGGCAGTCAGGGCAAATGCCGCCTTTCCAATCACAAAATCTGTACTTTCACCTGCAAAATTGACTTTGCTCAGCTTGTCGCAGCCAAAAAATGCATAGGGTTCAATTTCTAATGTGCCGTTTCGAAGTCCGCCCATTGTCATCTCTGTAATGCCTGACAGGTATAGGCATCCTGCACCAATCTTCGTCAAATATTCCGGAAATACAATACTATTTAACGAAGTATTATAAAATGCCATACGGCCAATTGTCTCAAGCTTTGAATTGCCGCTTGTAAATTTGACCGAGCCTAGATGTACACAGCCCGAAAAAGCCTCATCACCCAAAATCCTACAGTTGCTGTCGTCGATTGTCACATCTTTTAAGAAATTAGAATTTGCAAATGCTCTTGCTCCTATAAATGTTACAGATGGCGGAATGGAGAGCGTTCCTACTTCTCCATCATTATCATCTGTATGATCTGTTGTTTTGGGATTAAATGCATCTGATTTAATACCCTTGATTGTCGCTTTACCACCCGCCAGATAACCTTCTGGATCATTGACCTGACTCCCTTCTGGCCCCTGACCGCTGGTATTTACAGGTACATAAACAGTAGCATCCGCCGGCGTTGTAAGACGTTTGAGCGCATATCTTTTCAATGAAGTGCTTCCGCTGCTCATCCTCTGGCAAATTGTATAATCGACAAGGTCCTGAAGGCTGTTTTTATCCCCGTCAATTGCAGATTCTGTTGAACGGATGTCCCCAAATGTTTTTGTTATAGTTCTATATGTTACATTATTTTGAGTATTTAATTTGTCGATCTCTGTTTTTGCATTATTCCAATTTTTTTCATCCTGTTGGGTAACATTATTTCCTTTCGCAACAATACCATCTAATACATCTGTGTAAACTTTCAGATCGGCATTGAATTTATTGAGTTTATCGGTATGCTCCTTTAACATATTTGGCGCATACTCTCTATAAATCTTTACCACATCTGGAATTGTACTAGTAATATCCACATATGAGTTGTCATTACTACCAGAAAGAGTTATCGGACCACTTGGGGAACTACTCGTACTCCCTGTGGGATTCGTATCCATATCAACGCTTTTAACAGTAACTGCATCAAATGTCAATGTCGTAGGAGTTGTACTTCCAGCCACAGTTATACTCACACTATTTGCAGGGTATGTAGTAGCATCTGACTTTTCCTGATATACAAGCTCATATTGCTCTTGGTTAAAAGCAGCACATAATGTATCTATATAATCAGAATCCATTTTAATATAATCATAATATTCTTCTTCATAGATATCAAACTTATCTATATCCGCCTCGAATACACTTTTCGAGATCATCGCATCATAGCTGTTTGCTTTTAATGTTATCTCATAGGCATCAATAAAGCTATCCCCCTCGATATGTTGTGCTGTCTTTACAGCATCCTTATACGAACCTTCATTACCCGAGTCATTTGGGTCATTTGGGTCATACAAGGGGTCCTTTACAGCTCCATTACTCAACAAAAACGCTTCCGCGTCGGCTTTCAGATTCACCCCATCCACGCCAGATGCCTGCATCGTACCATAGTTCTCAACTGGTATCGCCGCCACGACAACCGCCATGACCATTGTGAGTGCTGCAATCGTCCGCATCACTCTCCTTCTTAACTTGTAGTTCTTTTTCTTTCTACTCTTTGCCATGTTGTTTCTCCCCACTTTTGTTATTTATATTCCCTCTTAATTGCAACATCATTTATTTACACATATAACTCTGTGCCCCCAATCTCAATGGATTTCCTTTGTCAGTGCCAATCCAACAGCCTGCTCAAAATCCTCTATGCTTTCTGACTTTGCCGCGGCTCTGTGCCACCTCCGCAGTATTTCCAGCTCTGTCTGTTCCATAATATATTCTCTAAGCTGCCGGGAGGGCTCCCCGATTTCCTCAAGAAGTTCTATTACAGCTTCTGCTCTTTCTTTTGCTCTGCCTTCTGCTTTTCCTTCTGCCTTTTCTTTATCCAGCAGTTGTCCAAATGAACTACACATCGCTTTTTCATCCCCTTCCCTGAGCTGTTGTATTAGGGTTCTCCGTTCACCCTCATTCAATTCCCGTATCACATTCGAGAACCATGTTATCCACTCATTCAGGTCATTTTGTTCCATGCTTCTGATGCGCTGGACCAGCTCTAAGATGCCAAGATCTGTCCACGCTTCTCTTGTTCTTTTCTTATCCGCCAGCAGGATATTGTCAATTAATGTATTGGAATCCTTGATTTTTGATGCTTCCAAATCATTCACTGATACAAGGATATACTCAAAGTCTACGATATATTTATCAAACTGCTCTGCATGATCTATCATTTTCTTAAAGCTGTGTGATGCTGTCCATTTCCGTTCTCCATTGTACAGGACAACCGGCATGATGGCTGGCAGACGGTATTCTTTTTGTTTCCGCATGTTTTTGTCACTGTTCTTAAAATAGTCCAGCCAGATTGCTGTCATATATACCAGTAAACGGAACGGCATTGTAAAATCATTGTAGCTTTGCAGTTCAAACAGAAAAAATAAATAGATGCTTCCTGACTTCGTATTGACTTTGTACACCAAATCCGACTCGTAAGTATCAAACTGGTCTGTGATATATTCCTTGTCAATCAGCTCCATATCCCTCTCTGTCAGCTCCATCATCCATTCCAGACCTATATACTTTTTCATAAAATCCAGAAAGTTCTTTTTGATGGAAAATATCTTCTTATATCCCTTATCGTGCGGTTTATCTGTAATTTTTTCCTGTGTAGTTAGTTTCTCCTGTATGCTCATTTTTACTCCTAGCCAATTTTCTTTGCCACCACGACAAATCTTCCCTTCTTTTCCTGATAGTCACAGGTGGAAAGTGTCAGGAGTTTATCACCGTAAGCGGCCGTAACTCCTGTATCATATAAGGACAACGCCGCCATCTCATTCAAATAGGAGTTAAACTCCATCTCCGAAGCAGCATTGATAAACTGATAGTACTTGAAGGTCACGTCCTCCTCAGAATATACCTTTGAGCGGAACACATACATTACCTGATACTTTCCTTTCTCGTAGATGGTATCAAACTGTATTACAGGGTGTTCCTCAAAATAAGACTCGCTGCTGTATTTATTTAATGTCCCAAACATTTTTCCAGACTTCATATGATGCCCATAGAGGATAATATTGTCACATCCCTTGATCACATCACACTGGTAATCCATAAAGATACAACCGTTCCGATCCTCCTCCTGATTAAAATTATGATCCAGATAATATTCGTTGTTCACTGTCTGCATCACAGGGTAGTCTATTATAGTATCGTCAATTTTTACCCATCCGATTAGCTTTTGATTCTTTTGATATACTTTTTCATATTCCGGCAGGATATCCGGCACTGTAGTATCCTCTTCTGTGAGGTGTATTTTGACTTTCTTTTCTCCAGAAAGTGCGCTCTGCAAGCCTGCCTCCTTCAATGCCGCCAACTCCTCAAACTCCCTTGCACTCTTGGCGGACACCTGATAATAGGCGCCCAGATAACCGAAGCTGACAATACACAGAAACATACAGGCCGCGATCAGAAATCTTCGTTTCTTTTCTTTTTTTCTGAGTACTGCAATAATCTGCTCCTGCATATCCCTGTCAAAGTCCTCAAGTCTTGTCGTATTTTCAGACCGCTGCTGTCTCTTGGACGGCTTTACCAGACCTTCTAATTTCTGGATTTGCTGTTTTCTTTTCTCCTTGCGGGCGTGCTTTTCCTCTGCCGCGATCTCCTCTTCCCGCTTCATTCTCTGGTATAATTCATAAATATTATCGTCAAATCTCCTGCCGACAATCGTCTCAAATGTGTATTGCCCTTTTTTCAACTTCAGGTACAGCGTTTCTATATCTTTTGGATTATCCAATTTCAGATTGCCGGTAATGGAATCTATGAGTTCCTTGTCCCTAAGAGCCGCTTGATATTCCTCTGCGTTCCGAAAGCGCCTGCCCTCAACAGTCCATTCTAATTCCGCCATCCTATCTTCCTTTCTGAATCGTATTATGTCTATGTATCGGTTTACATATATACTATTATTTTACTATATTTTCAGTTAATTTCAAGTCTTTTTCCGATTTTTATCACAAAATATTAGAAACAGCATGAATTTTATATGCTGTTTCTAATATTTATACAATTTATGGAATTATTTTACAGTGATTGTCATTGTCACCGCAGCCGGTTTTGATTCCGGGTCTGCATCCCTGAATGTTACCAGACACTTTACTTTATACTGTCCTTTCTTAATACGGAGTCGGTCTCCCGCCAGATTAAAGCTCACAGTACCATTTTTGGTAACATTATTTACCAGCAAAAAGCTGTCTGTATTGGTCTTACTGCCAGAGTCAATCCTGATTCCTGTGATCTTCTCCATATCAATCTCGCTGTTCTTTAACTGTAGCGAGGTCGTGTACTTATTGCTGTTGCTTCTGTACAGATTACATTTTGCAGGTGTAAACACAAGCTTTGGCAGTTTATTGACGGGTTTAATCTTCACTACTGAATCAATCGTCAGCTTATTTTTTAATTGAAACTGAAGGTTTACGGGATAAGTATCCTTCACTGACATACTCTTTCCCTCGATGGCTTTTACCTCCACCTTGTTGTCTGCATTGAGTGTCGCTGTAAAATACTGCGCATTTTCTCCAACCACACGCACGCTCTCCACAGTGGACTCTACTCCTGATACCTTTGGTGTGTACACTACTGACGTATTTTCTCTGTCGATCAGATTAATCTTACCCTTTGGCGATGCCAGCTTGACTTTTGCACTGCCTACTTCTGTGAGCTTGACCGTGAGCACTGATTTCTTTATCGTATATTTCTGGTCAGCCACTCTCACGACTGCCCTGATCTCTAACTTGTAAGTTCCCGGCTTCACTGCGCCGCGCTTTCCTTCATTTAATCCCAGTTCAATCGCCTTAATGCCCTGCGCACTTGGAACATCATCATAATGGAGATATCCGTAATCCTCCTTTAACTTTGTGGCTGTCCCCGAAAATTGCAGTTCATCAATTCGAATATCGCTGCTATTTACCGATACTGGAATTTCGATTTCTCCATTAGCGGCAATATTGGTCGCCATATTCAATGTCGCCTGCTTTTGCCCCAGTATTAACGACAGCTTCTCAGGAGATGTAATATAGGTAATCTTTCCTTTCGCGCTGACAGGCTGTGTCCATTCCGGGCTGTCTAACTGCGCTGTGTAGGAGACGCTCTTTGTGCCAAGATATCCCAGCGTGATATTGTCATTTCTGCTGTTCAGTGTTGCGCCGATTCCGCTGTTAAGCGGCTTGATAATCTCGAATTTCATCGCACTGTCCAGCGGAAGCTGCTCTTTTGTCTTGGTGTTTATGACATGGACGTCACCTGTTGTAACTCCCGGGCAAATTACCATTCCTGTCATAGACAGTGATGGCTTTTTGTTCTCCGTCGCAATCTTTAACTGCACATTCTGCGGTTCCCTGTAATCCGCAAACCGTATCTCAAGCTGTACATTCAGGCTTGGCGATTTTGATGAGAACTGGCTGATAGTACTGTTGTCCAAACCTTTTGCCTCGAAGCGGATTGTATTGCTGCTGCGGTCATACCTGCCTTCAAAGCCGACACCCTCTGCCCCTGTGATTTTCATGGTATCAATCTCGTACTTGCTCGATACCTCATAGACTGCCGCCGCATTTTTATAAAACAGGTTCGCCTTATTTTTTACCTTTAGTGTCACCGTCGGCTTCGTGACTTCTGTCGTCACCTTCAATGAATAAGGATATTTCCCCCTTGGTGTGACCACTTCAAGTTTACAATTCGTCACCGTTTTCTTGGTTGCCGCCAGCAGCGGTGCATTCTCTTTCAAACGCAGCGTGGCAATTCCCTCTACAGGTTTATCTACAGTAAAGTTCAGTGAATTTGCCTCGCCCTCAATCACGTTTACGTTCGTAATGTTGTTGCCATTTTGTTCTTGTAGGACAAAGTCCGTACCACTGATGCGGTATTTGTTGACTGTTACACTTGCTGACTCAAGCACTGGCGCATAGTCCATAATATTCACCGTCAGCGTCCCCATGCACTGCCCTTGGTCGTCTGCGGTGGCTGTAATATCTACTGTACCTTCTTTTTTGACGGTGAGAATCACTGCACCTTCCTCATTGACTCCGACCGTTGCGATATTCTTGTCACTCGTCTGCCAGTTAAACTTGATATTCTTTGCGGGTTTTCCGTTGATTGTCGCGATTGCCTCCAACTCAACAGAATATTTATTCTTTGCATCTCTGACGTCCCTTTGGTCAATGCCCATAAAGTCGTCGCTTTCCTTGTATTCAAAGTTCTGTCCGCCCGCCCTTATAGGTTTTACCTTGACATTATTTACACAGTCTGTCACAGGAACCTCAATCTTGAAATCTTGTGAAAACAGATCAATATTTGAGCTGGTTCCACCGTCAATTGCCAGTGTCAGCGTAAAATCAACGATTCCGCCCTTTGTATTTTCCGCCGCTGCAATGGTCATCTTGCCCCACTCAAGCTTTTCCACCGACGCCAGATTGCTCTCGGAGGTCTTGACACAGTTTTGTGTAAGCCTGCTTCGAAACTTTGGCGTATTGATGTCTGCACCGGTATACAGATAAGTAATCTTATAGTCCTCCTTCTGTCCCCGGTTAATCAGCTTCTTCCCTGTCACCTCCACACCGGTGATGTGCGCAACTGCCACTGGCAGCCTTGCTTTAAATGGCTGGTATCCCTCCTCTGTATAGGTCGCCCAGCAATACTGCAATTCATCATTTACCGAGAGACTCTGGTCGCCGTCATCCCACTCCCAGCCCTTCGGCAGTTCACAGTAGGACAATGCACGGTCCACATTATCAATATAGCTGACAATTCCGACCTCTTTAATCTTAATCTCCTTCTTATCATACAATGGCAGCGTATCTGTGACGGTAATGGTCACTGCCACAGCATATGTCGTTCCCTGCAAAACCGCCCTCAGCACCGCAGTACCCGCTTTCAAAGCGGTGACTCTTGCAGTGGTGTTTGTAAGTTTTCTCACAATCAGCACGTTGGGGTCTGACGAGGTAAAATTCACAACCTGCGAGGAATCCTCCGCTGACATTGGAAGAATAAACGCCTCCGCCTCAAAAGAATCGCCGACCTTCATTCCCCGGTCTGCGGTATTGAGTGAAATTCCTGACGCATACCGTGTCACCGTGACAAAAAGGCTCTTTGTCACGCCGTCTGCAATCACTGTAATATTAGCCGTTCCGGTCTCTTTTGCAACCACCAGTTTTTTATTGGGATCTACCGTCTCTACTCCGGTCGTCTCATCAACCTCTACATAATCCTCCAGCGCCACAACCTCGTCGTCCGACACCTCAAATACAGGCTTCTGCTTATTTCCCGAAACCGTAATCACAGCAGATTTCCCGCTCTCTGTGCCATCGACAAACAGAACCTCACTTGATATCTTTACATCGAAATCATTGACGATCTCCTCACTTTTGTAGCCGATATTGACTCTTGCATAAGACCTTCCCCAGTTGTCGCCATCATCTGACAGCGTCATATCATACAGGCGGTCCTTATTTGCAAGGCTGTCATAAAATGCCTTGGTAAAATAGTAGTAATTCCCCTCTACCGTCGAAGGAATCGTCAATTTGGTGATCACCTCTGTCGAATCCGTCGCATAGATTGTCAGCGTTGCAGGCAGTGCCAGATTCTGAATATTCAGACCGATCACCCTGTTATTTGAAATCACTGGCAGTCCTTTGTTAGAGGTAATGGAGATTTTTTCTCCCTTCTTCTCATCATCGTAATATTTTACACCTAGATTTGTCATCTTGACAGGCAAACCGTACTCTTTATGCGTAATCAGCACATAATAATCCTTAAATGCACTGGTTCTGCTCAAGCCTGTAATATTCATAAACAAGCTGTCTTTATACCGCTCTGTCACGACTGCACTCGTCTCTACTGGATTGTTGTCATTGATTCCTGTAAGTTTGATCTCAAAATCATCAGTCTCTGTACAGTTTGGTGTCTTGATATATGCCTGAATCGTATTGTCATCTATCCACGAGAGTGAATAGGTATCAAGAACAAACTGATCATACTCCGCGGCTATGACATTAAATGTATAAGACGCGTATGCACCGCCGTTTTTTGTGAGCCGCACTGTATGACTCCCCACTGACAATTTCTGTGTGGGAATCCATACCTGAATACGCGTTCCCTTTCCTCCGTCCTCGCGCAGCCACTCACTTGCATAGACTGCCACTTCGCCGCTGTACCCAGTGATCGTTGCTTTTATGTCATCACTTTTAATTCCTGAATCCGTCGTACAATAATAAAAATCATGCCAGTCTGTATTCTGTGAAATTACTTGGGCAGCCTCCCATTTGTTTGTACTCGGTGCCCCCTGACTCATCAAAAATTCCTTATAATATTTTTGGCCGTTTGCTGTAAGCTCTACGCAATATCTTTCGCCCCTTGTTAATTCATTCTCTGGCGTGAGATATGCCAAACTCTCCGTCAACGCTTTTGATGTAACACTACTTACCTCTTTATGATTCGTATCCACAATTTTAAAGCTGACTGAATTTCCATTTAAATCTGTCGTAACGCCGACCTCCACAGCGCCCACAGCGCCATTGTACTCAGCATAATAGATTCCGCTCTCAAGCTTCGCTTTAAATTCTGTCTGCGTAAAACTGATACTGCCACTTCCGGGCGTCTTGACCAGTTTTATCTCAATTTCTTTTCCTACAGTACTCCATCCTCTTTCCTTTCGGAATTTGACAATGTATCCAGACTGTACTGTCTTATAGTCAACTCTTGTGGTAGACAATGGTGACTTCGTCTCCACATCCTCAAAGTCAAACCGCACTTGGGCGGGACTAAAGCCTGAACCCTGAATATACAGATACAGCAGATCGCTTGTATTGTCATAGTCTGTTCCCAGCACACACTTGGTCACAACGGCTCTCGAAGATACCTCGACAACATTTGGAATCATTCGCTCTGTACCGTCGTTGTTCGTCAGACGAATGTCATAATTTCCTACTTCCAGCGCATTTTTCTCCGTGGTAAGAACCCATGTGGTTTTCTTTAAAATATTTTCGGAATATTCATATCCATCGCCGATGCCTGTATAGCGCGGGTCTTCTTTTTGTAAAACAGGTTCACTGCGCTTATCTCCTGAGCGCGCAACAATATCGCCGTTGGAAGCCGTTATTTTAACGGACTCAATATCATCTTTCACATTAAAAAATGCGACCTCTATGGTATCATCTGACGAGGACAGAAAGTACCGCTCTGCCTCTGTAAATACGTTGTCTACTTTTTCAATCTCAAATTCAATATCTCTGACTACCAAATACGTATCTACTTTAGAACTGTTTGGATTGACATCCTTGAATTTGACTCTCAGTTTATGTATCCCCTCCGAAAGCTTTTTACCTCCCAGCGGAATCCTGTAATAACCATTCTCTAATACGTCATAGCTCACTTGCTTATTGGGGTCCGACGCACCAGCAACAACCTCCCCCTCATCAATATACATCTCAATATCAATATCTGTAGAATCTTCCGCAGGAATCTCACACCCTTCCATTTTCAGGAAAATCTCTTCTACTGTATCATAAAAATAATATTTTTTCTCTGTGACTACAGATAAAAGCTTATTGTAATCTGGCCGGTTCATCACCTCAGGCGGATCCGATGCTGGGACCGTTTCCGTCTCTGTAGGACTCGCGTCCGATGCCTCAAATTCCATCAATTCCTCATCGGTCTGTGTCCACTCAGTCTCCTCTGCTTCCTCTGTGATCTCCGCAGATTCCGCATCACTTGATTCCTCTGGTGTCTCAGCGGTTTCTGTGACACTTGATTCCTCCGGTGCCTCAACAGTTTCTGCAGCACTTGATTCTTCTGATGTCTCAACAGTTCCCGCAGCAGTCTCTGTCTCCTCTGACTGCACTGGTGTACGAGACATTTCTGATTCCTCAACTGTCTCCGGCGATGACTGCACAGTGTCCGTATCCGCATCGCCTTCTGATGCAGCTACGGTGTTTGTATCCGTTGCTTTTTCAGATGTGTTTGTGCTCTCCGCATCACTTGGCCCTCCAGCAGCTTCCAGCGTGCCCGTTCCCTGCTCTGAAACCTCCGATGACGCCAAGACCGCCATTTCAGCCTGCGTTTCCTCCTCTGTGGTATACTGATCTCCATTGTCATAATACTGCACTGTCTCCTCAGCTTCAGTTGCCACTGCTTCCATTGGTATACTCTGAAATACCATTGCAGCACATAAAATCCCTGCCAGCAGTTTCCGCTTTAACTTAGTTGACCTCATATTTGAAATCCCCCTTATCCATTTGTGTTCAACGCCTCCACAAGCATGTGGCGCATAGAGAAACACCTGTCTACATAATAGTATAGAAGTACATTATATATTATTATAGTATATTTTTCGAAAATACACAACGAATTATCTGAAAAATTTATGATTTCGTTTTTCCAAATTTCATTTTTTAGGAACACTTTCTTTCCCCTGTCATATAGTATAGAAAAAAGCTTCTTCGGAGGTACTCAACATGAGTGAATTATC